>Ga0209541_10003286_pt1 | contig 29899 bp, 32 predicted proteins | sample RifCSPlowO2_01_FD_184027 | JGI IMG/M metagenome (GOLD analysis project Ga0209541, IMG submission 184027) | Groundwater microbial communities from Rifle, Colorado - Rifle CSP2_plank lowO2_0.1 (SPAdes) (version 2) | ecosystem: Environmental > Aquatic > Deep subsurface > Groundwater | place... | reverse complement strand
TCCAAATATAAGCTTTATCTACCTGACAAGAAAGCATTACAGCAGCAATTACAAAATCTCCTGGAGCAGGAAAAATCATGAAAAACAAACAAACTAATTCCCTAAACTATAACAAAATGGCGGACAGTGTCTGCCGAATTAAGGTGAAATGGCTATGAATCAAAAAGTCAGACACTGTCTGACCAATTGCATTGGAAAAATTCCAGACGTCTGGAAAATTAAACAGGAGGTATAAACTATGAACATTAACTCCTTACATTTCTCATCTAAACCATCCTACAAACTCATTAGATCAGGCGCGACTACTTTGGATACGGCTGAGCTGTTAGCTATTCTTCTAGGCAGAGGAACAAAAGAAGAAAATGTGCTAGAATTGAGCCATAGACTAGTAAAAAATTATAATCTCCATGGGTTAGAAGGACTAAGCTATAGGCAATTACAAAAGATCTGTGGTGATCATATCAAGCCATTACAGATTTTAAGTTTCGTAGAGTTAAGCAAACGTTATAACAAATTGATCAATCATGGCTATAAACAAAAGATTACTTCCGCTGAAGACGTCTTTAACCGGTTCAAAGATCGCTTAGGCCAGGAGAAGCAGGAGCATTTCATAGTCCTCTATCTAGACAGCAAGCACCACGTTCTGAAAGAAGAAACCATTTCGATAGGAACGTTAGACGCTTCCTTAGTCCATCCTAGGGAAGTGTTTAAGCGAGCGATTCAGGAGAGCGCTTATGGGATTATTTTGGTGCATAATCATCCTAGTGGAGATCCTGAACCAAGTGAAGAAGATAAATTGCTTACTGAACGATTTTTTGACGCTGGATCTATCTTAAGCATTGAAGTTGTAGATCACATTATTATAGGAACAAATTACTACTATAGTTTTAAACTGAATTCTAGTCAATAATCTCTTTTATTTTATTTTCCATAAATCTATTAATTATATCATCAAGAACAATAAAATATTTATTTACTCCGTCTTTATAAAGCAAGTAATTTACGGATTATTAAGGTATAAAGAAATTTATAAACTAAAATTATATCCCATTTAACTATGGATGAAAGAGAATTTCAGAAAAATTATGAAAAGAGTTATCATTTCTTTCTATCTGAACTCAAAGGGATTAAAACAGAGGATTTGGCGTTCATAGTCGAATTGATGCGATGTTCTCAGCATATAAAGGACATTCAAAAGTTAATGGTGGGAATGAATCCTGGTGAATTAAGCGAAGAAAAAGAGATGATTTACTGGAGTGAACACGATTCTTTAATCACGATGATTCTTAACATTTGTGCGGCTCAATTAAGAGAATCATTGAAGCTTTTCTGGAAGTTTTCTGAAACCGAGTTTTTTCAAGGACTTATACAAGAATTATCTAAAGATAATAGACTAGTTATTGATGGGTTGGTTCATCTTAATGAAGAGTATAAAGAAAAGAAGGGTTTTATCTGGGAAGTATTAGAGCCTGTAAGAAATTCGATGTTTCATTATTTACCTGAAAAAGCAATACCCTGGATAGATAAAACAAAGAGCATGGAGCGTGAACGTAAGCCTCATTTTCAAACAGTTAATCCTGAGGAGTATGATTTCGGTGTTGGGAAAGAGTATGATAAAGAGATTTATTCAAAGTATCTGTTCTGGGGAAATGATGGATTCAATTTCTTTATGAAAGCACAAAAACAATTATTTGAGATTCAACTTAATTTTTTAAAATCTACAAGTTTAATTGTTGAGGTAATTCTCACGAAAGAAAAGATTTCAAAAAGAAAATACGGTTGGTTTATGGATTTCTTTCAAGGATACAAGAGTTAATTCTTTATAGAAAGAATTTTCTTTGCTCTGTCCGAACCGTTTATAAATAAGAAGTTAGTCTTAGTTTTATGAAATTATTTCATCGTAGCAAAAACATGGCTGATTATGCGGAAGAGTTGAAAAGTGGGGTTATCGGAGAGATTGATAGCCTAACAAAAGAAGATTTTGAGAATACAGATGATTCTTTAGAGATAATAATAACTTCAAAACACCAAATACCCACAATAACGTTAGGTGAGATTTATCAAAAAGAGGATGGCGAGATTCAAAAAGACATAAGTAAAGATGACCGTTTCTGGATGGAAATAAATCCGACCTACAAAAAAGCAACAGCAATAAGCATACACATACCTTTTGAAGGTAAATTAGAGTTTTTAGGCATTAGACCTTCGACATTTCAAATGACATCTATTGACGGAGAGGTTACTTCTAATGAAATAGTTTTGCCGTTCAGTTTCTTTCCAGACATAGACAAATCTGAGGATTTGAAACGTCAAATAGATTCAGCATTGGATTATGTAAAAAAGCATTTAGCTTGGATGAATAAAGACATTGAATCGTTCAATCAGAAATTACCTAGCCTAGTTTCTTCTCAAATTAAGAGGAGAAAAGAGATTTTGGAAAGTCAAAAGAAAATAATAACTGAAATTGGCATACCAAAAAAGGAAATTAAGAAAGAACAAATCGGGTTTGTAAAACCAATTGAGAGAACAAGGATTAAGATACAGGATAATACAACCATTACTAATGAAATTGTATTAGAGAATGAAATTTATGAAGACATAACTAACTCTATAAACAGTTTAGGTATCAACCTTGAAAGAGTAAACAAAATAGTAAGAGATTTAGACGAAGAGTCATTAAGAGACATTTTATTCGTAGCTCTTAACCAGTCATTCACAGGATTGGTATCCACAGAGGCATTCAACAAATCAGGTAAAACGGATTTATTGATAAGACAAAAAGATAAGAATCTTTACATTTCAGAATGCAAAATCTGGCGAGGAGATGTTTATTTTAATGAAGGTATCGAACAACTTCTAAATAACCTATCTTGGAGAGACTTAAAATGTAGTTACATTATCTTTTCGAGAAATGAAGATTTTACAAATGTCATAAATAAATCGTTAGATTTAATTAAAAAGCATTCTTTATTTTTGAAAGATGCTAAAAAAATAAGTCTTACTTGTTTCAGATTCTACTTTAAGGGAAAAGATGATAACGAGAGACAGATTTTGTTATCATTACATCTTTTTAATCTAAAGTAAAAAACCTCTCTTTGTTTAGTTTATCTTATGTGTAGTCTTATTTGGCACAAATACTTTTTCTTTAGTCAATGGCTCTATGAGTTTCTCTATTTCAGCCGTTGATACATACCCATCGTTTGTATTTAATAATGCTTCAAATGCATTCTCAAATTCAGTATCCTTTCTTTTTAGTACTTCGTAATCTTTCTTATCCTCAATGACTGAACCAAGTTTTATGAGCTCATCTATGTTTAGACAACAAAACTTAATAGATTTTAGTTTCTTGAATAAATCAGTCCTATCTTTTTCCTTTTCTATTTTTTTATTAAGTGTCTCCTGTAATTTCATAAAATCTTCCTTAGACGTATGTGAAGTAACAAAAATGTAGTATCCTAATTTTCCCTCTTCATAAGTATCTTCTTGTGAAATTGATTTAAGAACGTATTTTATGTCCTTTCCTATTCCGCCCTTTCTCTTTTTTGCATAATTGCTTAGTTTTGTATTATCATAGCGTTTTGCATCCCAAAAGGCAAATTTTTTATCATTGCTGTTAAATCCGATAATTCCATCAGGTAAACTTTTTCCACCCCATTTTTCTGAAACATGAAACAGATAACTAAATACATTGAAGGTAAGCCATTCAAACTCATTCCCCTTTCTTGAATTAATAAGTAATGTACTATTTTTCTTGAAGTCACGCAGAGTTTTTAGGGAGTTTTGAAATGCAGTCTCTTTCTTCTCTCCGTATTTTGTATCTTCTGCTGCCTTCTTTATAATTTCTATTGTTTTATTATCATCAGTATCATATAGTGCTTCAATAAAATCTGCAGCATCTATTTGATGTATAAATTTTAAATCATTTTTCATCTCCCCTCTAAAATTTACAACTAGTAAGGGTAATGGGCATAGCATAAAATTGTTCAAGACAGGTTCATATAATCCTGTTAAGTTGAAATAGATGTTTATCTGAGGTAGATTTGTGCTTTGTGCTTTTTGTAACTCGAATTTATTGTCATAAAATGCTTTTTTCAGTCGCCTATACTTTATTTTGTGTTTCATTAACTTATTTTTTAAGTCATTTCTAACTTTATCAAGATTGAAATTAAATTTCATTCCATTTGGAACTTTGATTGTTTGATTGTTCCCACAAGTAGGACAGGTCTTTACAAGAAAAAATGAGCCTTTACATTTCTTCGTTTTAAAACAAAGATAAAGATTTTTATCTACTTTATCTTTTATTAAACCAACAGAATCCATGTAATTTATTACAGCCAAATAGTTATTGTTCTTCAATTCATCTTTGCTTATGCAGCACGACATTAAAAGTTCTTGAATTAGTGATTTTTTAGGAATTTTATTTGTATCTACTATTTTAACACCGACAGGAAACCCAAGTGACTCTAAGTCTTTAATCAAGTTTGCATCCTTATTGGAACTCATTATTTTTGGAACAATCCCGTCATCTGCATAATGGAGTTTGATTAAATTGTATTTTCCATTTTTTCTTCTTACCTTAATGTAATCAATGTAAGACAGATTAAATGTATCAGAATTGATTATTTTCTTTTGGTCTAATAATGCCTTTAAGTATTCCCTTGCGTCATTATCTTTAGGTTTTATGATTATCTGGTCTCCTGTCGCAAAATCAGTCTTATTCAATCCTATTTCAACAAGTTCTAAATTCTGAGCTGTAAGTAGTTTTTGTGTAAATAAATTCCAAGCAATGTCTTTATGCCTCATTGATGGAACGAAATTTGTATTTGTTTCTTCCTGTAAAATCAAGTTAAAATAATAAACAATTTTTGGAGGTATGTGGTGGATGCAAATTTTCTGATTTTTCTTATCCAAATAGATAGCTGCTAAGTATTCTATACTTCTCTCGTCTGGTTTGATAAGTTTGTGAATTCCAACCTTAGAACCCTTTCTTAATACATAAATTATTAATAGAATGTAATTTTTATTAACCCATGAATGCTCTAAAACAAATTTGTCAGTTACAAAGATTTTAGTTATTCTTCGACATGCTCTTTTTGCTTGTTTTATGAATTCATCATCCGAGAACTTGCTTTTTACTGTGAATGGATAGTATTCTTCATCAGCATTGACAAAGTAGTCTTTATAGTGCGAAAATAATAACGCTTTTTGAGATGGATAACCCTGTTGATAACTAGGTTCTGCCTCTTTGATTAACTCTAAATGTTCACTTGTAAATGCTTTGACATTATCAGGATATGACCTCGAACCGTATCCCAATCTTCTAAAAAGATTACAAAGTCCCTTTTCTTCATTTGTTAGTTTGACTTTGTTTTTCATTTTATCAAAGCTCTCCCTTGAAGGCTTTTGATAAAACTGCTAAAGGTAAGATTTCGATATTTTCATCTAGCTTTTTGCTTTCTTGTTCTATGATTAAATTCTTTACTAGTACATTGTAATCTTCAACCATCTTTTTCTGAACCTCTAAGGGAGGGAGCATAACAGGAACGCTTTTAATTTCAGTAGAATTTATGTTCCATTGGTTTGTAACTCCGTGAATCCTATTAACTATTTCTTCACGTCCTGCTCCAACAGATAAGTATAACACCATGTATTCTGGTAACATCAACTTTGGATTCACCCTCAATCTAATGAGATAAGATGCAAACAGATAATCTCCGTTTAAGTTAAATACTGCACATTTTCCTACTAATTCTCTGCTGTTTGTTCTATTTATTAGAATGTCTCCTAATTCTAATTTACATTTTTTAAATTCATTAATTGAAACATCTAAATGCTTTAAGTCAGAAGAGTCTAACACACCTAAAGAAGTAATGTTATTCATTCTCAGTATTGGATAACCCTGACCCTGGTTATTTGCCTTTTCAGATGTCCCATAGCGAATATCTAAAACTACATCTCCTACAGATACAACTTTAAAATTGTATTTGTCTTCATACTTTTTGAAAAAAACATAAGGTAACTTATCATAATTTTTTCTTGCTAACTCTTTCTCCTTCTTAAGTAGTTCATAGGCTTGAAAAAAGTTATCGAGCTGAGACACAATTTTCTCCTGTAAATCCATGTTAGGAATACAGACTTTAATAGAGAATAATTTTGGTTTTGTTATATGGGTCATCCCAGTTCCATGTGTTTCTGTGCGAATAGTAGTCAAAATACTCTTGATGAGATAGTAATAAAACTTTTTATTAACTAATTTTTCATTAGGTATTACTTTGAAGATGTGTTGATTCAATACGGCGTCTTTATCTTCCCAAATGAAGACATCGAGTGATGCAGACCAGGCTAACAAAATGTCTCCTGCTTTTATTAAATGTTTTTCTTCGTACTCTCCTCCAAAATAATTAACAGTATCTGTAGATTTAGTTAAGTTTTGAATTCTAATTATGGGTAATCCTTCTCTTTTCCATTCTGTAGGTTTGAAAGCTCTTCCATTAATGTACTCCGCAATTTCTCCAAGAGTATACTGCTTCCATCCCTGTTTAAGAACTGTTTCCATTTTGTAATGCTTGTATGATTTTTTCTACCTGTTCAAGGATTTTCTCTTCACTCTCTTTGATGTTCTCAAGAATTACATCAGGGTCTTCGTATTCATGATGCATAGAATCATCTTTAATCCATTTAATGTCAAGATTGAAATTTCTTTCTTCAAGCTGTTTATAGCTAAATTTCTTGTATTTGTCAGTTTCTTTTCTTTTCTTAAATAATACTTCAAAATCCTTGAAGTCTTCTTCTTTGAGGGGATTACTTTTGTTGATTTTATCAAAATTAGTTCTCATGTCATAGACCCATGTTTCTGTTGTTTTACTGTCTTTATCAAAAAAGACCACATTCGCTTTGACACCTGGAACATAAATAAAAGTTCCGAGTGGTAATCTTAAAATTGTGTGAACATTAAATCCCCTGAGCAAGATTTTTCTAAGTTCTGCTCCAGCCCCATCTTCAAAGAGAACATTATCGGGAAGAACAATTGCAGCTTTACCACCAATTTTTAAACCGCTCATAACATGTTGCACAAAGTTGAGTTGTTTATTTGCAGTTTCTACATTAAAATCTGCTCTATGTGGAAGCTCACCACCAGATTTAACACCAAAAGGAGGATTAGTTAAGACCATATCCCATTCAGCTTCTTTTGCTTCTGCAAGACTATCGCCATATTCTATACCATCATGAATTCCGTGCAAATAGAGATTCATAATACATAGTCTTCGAGTATCAAGAACGAGTTCTTGTCCAGAAAAAGTAGAGTATTTGAGTTTTTCCTCATCATCTGGATCAAGTTTTCCTGCTTGTTCTTCTACTATTTGTTCAAATGCGTTGATAAGAAAACCACCCGTTCCACATGCTGGGTCGTGAATCTTCATGCCTATCTTTGGTTGCATAACTTTACAGATTGTTTTAATGAGGGGTCTTGGCGTAAAATATTGTCCTGCTCCACCTTTTTTCTCTTCTGCATATCTTTGAAGTAAATCTTCATAGATGGTTCCAAGTTTGTCTACTGGAATAGAGCCCCAATCAATACCATTAATCATATCAAGAATTCTTTTAAGTCCTACTGGCTTTCTGAAGAGATTTTTTGAACCTGCAAAGATGTCTCCGAGAACTCCTTTTGTTTTTGATAGCTTATCGAGAATAGCATCATATTTCTTCATCAAGTTATCACCTGACTCTTTGATGAGCTCTCCCCAAGTGCAGCCGTGTGGAATATCTGCGTCTTTTTCCGCAGCCATCTTGAGGAACAGCAAATATGTCAATTGCTCAATATAATTTCCATAACTCATTCCTTCGTCACGTAGGGTGTGACAGAAATGCCAGATCTTTTGCCCTACATCAGTCATGTAACTATTGCCTCATTCAGTTTTTCCAAGAGAATAGTCAAGCGTCCATTAAAGAGCTTATCCAAGTTACTATATCCTCCCACTCTTCTAAATGCAAGAGCAGTGTTAATGTCCTCTTTTGATATTTTCAGTCTGGTGATGACAAAGTCTTTGATAATATTGAACCAATATATTTGTTCTATAGTAAATTTTTCATTTTTTACTATTGTTGCTACAGTGGTGTCTACTCTTTCTTGCATTGAATAAAAGTGTCCATCGTCTTCTGCGTATTTTATATAGGAAACAAGCTCAGAAACTATGTCCAAGACTTTTTCTGATTTCTTCTTGAGTTCTTCATTAGTGCTTCTTTCAAGTGCTCTGTTGAGCTTTTCTACACTGAAGATTTCTGGTTGTTTTCGAAGTGCTTTTGCAAGTTCTTTAAGATGTTTGAGTTCCAATGCTTTTGGCTTCTTCATGAGAATTTCAAGTGCATCCACTTTATTTTCATTCTCTTGAACATACTTAACGAAAGATTCAATATAATCATCTGGTTTGAGCTGTTCTCCTGTAGTTGTTTTGAAGAAGAGTGCAGAAGCAGCATAATCTTCGTAGTCTGTCGCTATTAAGAGTTTCTTGCTATCAAATTTAGCCCAAGTCTCAAGTTTTTCCAGAAAAATATCGTCTTTGAAAAGCGCGAAGTGTTTTCTAAAGTCTTTAGTGAGATTTTCTTTCAACTTTGCTGCAAATTCCCCAAGATTACCGCCAGGTATTTCTTCGTAAATTGCAAAATCATCAATTCCTTGTGGAGGTAGTTTCTTTGCTATTCTCTGTAATCTCTTCACAAGTCTATCTATGTAATATTCTTGTCGTATGCCTCTATTTACTTTGTCTACTATCTTTTTCACAGATAAATTTTGTGATGGTTCGATGTAATCTTCATTAAATGCTGAATTGCCAAGTGTCTTATGTAATCCAAGAGTTCCAAGAGTATCATATACTGTGAAATGCGTCTTGCCAATCTCTTTACAGAGTCTTGTGCCTCTTCCCATCATTTGTTCAAAGAGCACTCTAGATTGAACTACTCTATCGAGAACGATGTGTTGTATTTTTGGAATATCTACTCCTGTTGACAGCAAGTCTACAGTAACAACAATCCAGGCTTCATCAGTTGCATTTCTAAATTTCTTAATGAGTGTTCGAACATCTTTTCCACACTTATAAGTAATTTTGATAACTTTATCATTGCCAAGTCCTAATTCTTCTCTAAATGCTTTAACAAGAGCATCAGCGTGACTGCCTTTTTCATTATCGTTTTTTGCAAATACAAGCGTTTTTTCACCTGGCTGCCAATATTGTTTGAATTCAGCAACTATTTTCCGCAGTCTATCTGGAACCGTGAGATCTCGCTCTAATGATTCTGAGGGAATAGGGATGTCTTCATTTGCAAATTCTTCATCTTCGTACCCTGTTTTCCTGTCTTTGAGAATAAGTCTTTGCTGTTTTGGAATATATGCTCCTTGCTCTGTTGATTTAGTAAAGATACGTACAGGATCATAATCTACAAGATAACCGTCTTCTGTTGCTTGTTGTAATCCATATCTATAAATCAAGTTTCTATCGAAGAAGACAAAAGTCCTTCCTGTTGGAGTTGCAGTCAAACCAATTTGGACAGCGTCAAAATAATTTAATACAATATCCCAAAGATTATAGATTGAACGATGGCACTCGTCTGAAATAATGAGGTCAAAAGCATCAATCGGAATTCTTTTATTGTATTCAATTGGCTTTTCTTCCCATTCCATCTCATCTTCTTCTTCATCGTCTCGAAATGCACTTCTCCCAGTGATTTGCTGATAAAGTCTTTGAATGGTGGTTACATACACATGTGCATCTCCTTCTTTTGGAGAAGATACTTTTGCCTGCGTCAATAACTTTGAATTATATTTTATTTTCTCTTCATCATCAGAAGGAATTCTATCAGTATAAACTTCATAGATTTCATCAAATTTCTTTCCAGGCATTGCATTGAATGTAGCAAAAGCAGTAATAGCTTGATTAGCAAGTTCTCGTCTATCAACTAGGAAAAGTATTCTCTTAAACCTTTTTGGATTCGTCGATAACAGTCGATAAATAAGTTCAACAATAGTTCTGGTTTTTCCTGTTCCGGTTGCCATATGAAGTAACATTTTTTGTTTCTTCTGAGATAATCCTTTTTCGATGGCATTGATTGCGTCAGCCTGATAATATCGTAATCCTCCTTTAACTTCAATAGCAGGATTTTGAATAAGTTGTTGATTGGAAGTTTCAATGTCATAAGAATCAAGAAGCTGCAAACCTCTCGGTGTGTGAAATGTAAAAAGTTCTCTTGAACGTGAATCTTTAGCTCGTAGATCTCTAAAAATAAGATTTAAAATTGTATGATTATATTTGTCAAGCTTTGTATTGGCAGCATAAATATAATTGACTTTGAGATGCTTTGCATATCTTTCAACTGCTTGAATAAGAGCATGCTCAACATTTTCTGCTCCTTCTTTCTTTGCTTCAACAACAGCCCACCTCTGACCATCAATATAGAGAATATAGTCTGCAAATTTTCCATTGACTTCTTCTTCACAAAGAGCGAAATTTCCTTGCTTTGGAACTTTTGAACTTTTTTTAACAATTGTCCAGCCAGTATCCATAAGATGTTTATCGATATAAGTTCTAGCAAGCTCTTCAGGCTTAAGTTGTGATTGAGGCATAGTCTAATGACCTAAAACAAGTATAAAAGCTTTCTTAGGTGGCTGAGAAGGATCTGTTATTCATATAATTGTCGTACATTTTGTCGGACAAACCTTATATAGATCCTATGTAACATAATATTAAAGAGAGGTGATATTCGAGAAGAAATCCCTCTCGTGTATCGCTTATTCTTCCATATTTATCAAAATGAAGGAGGTAAACCAATGTTAGACAATTTTCCGTTTACATCTGCTATAGGGATGCCGGCATTAATAGGAATAATAGCTCTTTTCGTCTTTGCTGTGATATTCAGAAGACCATTTATTGCTATTGCTGGTGGAGTTTTGGGTGTACTCTTTGGAATGGGCTTCATTAAATGAGAAATCGATAATGTATGGAATTTATTTAGTGTTAACTCTCTTTCTTTCGATAAATTATTGAGCGAATTTCATTTATTCCCCACTCATCTCCCTTGCCCACACACAATATTTACACTCATTTGATGGTCTTGGTGGTTCATCTCTCTGCAAAATGGTTATGGCCTTTTTGAAGATATTTTCTCCCTCTTGAGGATCAACAGCAATCTTCTTCAGATGCGTATCAAACACAACCTCTCCAGTTGCCAAAACTCTATTAGGATAATAAAACAATAAGTAAGCGTAGTCCTCAACCTCATAGCCGTTCTTCTCCAAGAGATAGGCGTACAAGTACATCTGCAATAAATAATGTTCATGAGTATCCTCTTTCACCGGATAGCCTCTGGTCTTGTAGTCCAAAATAATCAGTTTCTTTCCCTTGACTAAAATATTATCCACAGCGCCATGCAGTAAGATATTCGTTGAGACATCCAGATATTTGATCCCTTGCAGATTATTTCTCCAGACTTTCAATAAATCTTTATCATCGAACAGTTTGTAATGACTTAGTCCATTTGTATGCAGTTCAGGAGGCAATGTTCCCTGTTCCATAAACCTGTCAAAATGCTCTTTCAACACTTTGTCCATTCCACTCGGTAAAGAAGGAAATGCTCCATCTGGTCTTTTGACTTTTTTCACAACCTGCAGCCAAAAACATCTAGGGCAGTCAATAAATAAGTTAAGAGAGGAAGGTGACAGCTTGAATAAAGGTTTAGGTTGTTTTTCCATAGATTTCGAAAAGATTGCGGGTTTAAAAAGATTCTCCGGAAAGATGAGAAGCGGCTTCGTAAGATCTTCGCCTTTGAGCTGTGTTTTTACGGAATTTTCAAGGAAAGAGATATTTAGGAGAACATCTTATCTTTGCAGAACGGAAGGTTTAAATATGCATACACATACATACACAGACATGGCAACAAAAACCATCTCTATCACGGAAGAAGCCTATGAGAGGTTAAAAACTAAGAAGAAAGGCAATGAAAGCTTTAGCGAAGTCATCACTAGAATCACCAATAAAAAAAGCATCTTGGATTTTGCAGGCATCTTAACTAACGAAGAAGCTGACCATTTAAAGAAAACAATCGCAGAATCTCGTGCTCAAAGCAGGAAAAGAATGGAAAAAAACAGGTTACTCTTATGATTCTGGACACTGATATTCTTATCGATGTGTTGCGAGGGTATACTCCTACACAAAATAAACTTCAAACACTTGAACAACAACATATACCTCTACGAACAACTAGTATTTCTGTTTTTGAATTATTTCAAGATATGCAACAACTGTCTGCGGAGAAACAAGAAAAAATTAAAAGCCTTATTAGTTCTTTGCAAATAATCTCTTTTGATGAATTAGCTGCAGAGGAAGCAGGCATGATTCGTGCTAAATTACAACGAGAAGGAAATATCCTTGATCCTGAAGATTGTATGATCGCAGGCATTGCTCTCACACATCAGGAAATCCTACTGACAAGAAATAGCAAACACTTTAGCAGAATTACTGGATTAAAGATACAAGATTATTAACTTAAGTTTTCTCCTCAATCTCCTTCACAAATCTCTGCAACGTCTTCAGCACATGCTCTGGCTGTGTCTTCAAAATGCTCGCAGTCCTCTCCAAGACGTCTTTATCCGTTCCCAATTCCTCATCAGTAGAACTAAATCCTTTCGGCTTCGCCTTGCCTTTCTTAACAACATCTTTCCAAACCGTAAAAATCTCAGTAACTCTTCCAGGCACTTGACTTTTTTTCACACTCAAAAACTTCGCAGCTTCTTCTAATAACTTGCTTTCCTTATTCACTTCAGAAACAGCAGCCTTCCCCGCAGTATATTCAAGACGTACAATCCCATCACTAATCTTAGAACTCTTAATAATTTTAATCATCCCAGTTTCCTTTGTATTATCTAAATGACTGCCACCACAACATTCCACATCAACACCGGGAATCTCCACAATCCGTAATTCTTTCCCAGGAGGCACCCCGCCTTGATAGATGCCCATGCCAAAAGCTTTCTCAGCTGCATCTCGAGACATAAACTCTTTGTGCATAGGAATAGATTTATTGACAATAGTATTCGCAGCATCTTCAATCTTTTTTACTTCTCCATCAGTCAATGCTTGATAATGAGTAATGTCCAGTCGTCCTTTGTCAATATCTTTGTACGCGCTTGCCTGATTAATATGAGGGCCAAGTACTTGTCGAGCAGCAGCATTCACAATATGAGCAGCAGTATGATGTTGACTTAATTGCAGTCGTCGATCCCAATCAATTAGACATTTGACAATCTCTCCAGGATGGAAAGGACTAGGAACATCTAATTCATGTAACACAACATTATTTTGTTTGAGAATATTGACAACTTTCTTCCCATTGATAGTTCCAGTATCATGCAATTGTCCACCACTAGTAGCATAGAAAAACGTCTCATCTAAAATAACAAATTTGTCTATACTCTTAATCACGTTTGCACTAAAGGTAGTTCGTTTGTAATCTTCAAAATATCTAATCTTAGTAGGAGCAACACCAGTCAGATCTACACCGACATCTTTGACAGTTTGATGCTTCTGTTCTTGCTTCTCATGTCTTTCAGCTACTTTAGCATAGAAGTTTTCAGGGACATGTACTATCTTTCCTAATTTTTTAGCTTCTTGTTGAATTAATTCTGGAGCAATCCCTTGACTGTCATACAATTCCAAAAGTGTTTCCTCATCAATTTCTTTCGTAGCGTACTGTTGGACTAAGTGACTAGTCTTTTGTTGAGTCGCTTGATATTTTTGTACTTCCACTGCTAATATTTTTTGGACATTATCTAAATCCTTACTGAGTTCTGGAAAGAGATCTTTCAATTCTGCAGCATGCCAACTACAAATTTCTCCCAAATTTAAATTCCATCCATACTGATGAATAAAACTTAAAGCGCGACGTAAAATCATACGCAGATTATAGCCACCACCCACATTGCTCGGGAGTCCGCCATCATGCAGTGCAAGCAACAGTGATCGTGTATGGTCAGCAATCGAATACAAAGCAGCTAAAGGAAGCACTTTCCATTTGACTTCGTCTGCAGGTACTCCCATTTTAGTTCCAATCAGTTCCCAGACTTTGTGAGCATCCTCAACTTCATCCATATTTAAAAAAGAAGAATAAGGCATAAACTTTCTTTGGAAAACAGGATCGGGCTGTACATCAGTGCGTTCATAGAGTTCTTTCATGACCTGAGGAAAAGTAGCATCATAACTCGTTCCTTTACCCTGAGTAAACCACGCAGCTCTTTCTTGTCCAGCTCCCATATCTAAGACATTAATCGTTAAGGGTTTCAAATGTTTGCCATCATGCAGATAAGTCATGTACACTTGATTGCCAATTTCTAGTCCACCACTAAAAAATTCTAGACTGCAGCCAAAGTTTCCACCTCCACCCCAAGCATCTTCATGAATAGTAATATCTTTATTTGCTAGTCCCATCCCCTCGTTCAACCAAGTAAGATAATCAGAAACATATTTGTCTTTGTCATATTTTTCAGGAGGCATAAATGCTAATTCTCCCAGCATCACAAATCCAGTAAAGTGTCCACTTAATCCAACAGAGTCCACATCATTAAAACGTAAACAGAATTGAGGAATGACTAAAGGATTTGCAGGCGGAGCAACTTCACCAGAAACTACAAACGGTTGAAATGCAGCAACAGAAGCAATAGTATATTCCATCGTTGGATTCCATCGAGAAACAACAGGATATCTGTCAATAGGAGTATAGCCTAACTTTTTATGGATTTGAGCAAACTGTTTCCAGACTTGCGTATAAGTTAAGGATTTGGTAGCAATCTTCTTGTCCAAAAATCTAAAACCACCAGAACACTTGGGATCACCGCAGACTTTGCTGGCATACTGGCTCCAAAAGTAAGTGCCGCAGGTTTCACAATGATGTCTGGAAAAGCCCAGCTTCTGTAAGGTCTTCACTGGAAAGAACTTTTCTGGATTCGCACTAGCATCCTTCTTGATCTGTGCTTTCACTTCTTTGGTTATATCCATAAAGGAAGAACCATGCTATAAATTATTTAAGCTTTTGGATAGTTCTTTAACATTCTTTACTGAGGCCAAACTGCCCAATAAACCTTGTCCATCAACTTATACATATTTTGCCTGCGTTCACTAAGTCGTCTAAATCCTTCTGGAGTCATCATATTCATGGGGGACATAGCAGGTTCATAAGAAGAATTAGCTATACCAAAAGTATAATGACTACCAGGTTTAACAGTAGACATCGCAGATAAGGCTCCACCATTTCCGACAGGTTCGTAGAGTGCCATTGCTGCTCTCTCCGCAGCTTTTTCTATGCAAGATTTATTATATGGCAGCATCAACATTAGAGAAAATCCAACAAATCCAAATCCCAGAAGTAAACCTTCAAATCGTCCATTGTTATATCCTATATTATATTTTTGAATTTCTTTTCTTTCTCGATCATCTAATGCTAGATTCGTTAAATCAGGTAAATGTATCACTGTTGTTTCCCTCCATCAGTACCCCATCGTCCGATTAAAATATATGCTTCAGGCGTCTGTTTTGGCATATTCAAAGCGGCACAATAGACACGACCCATCTTTTCAAACATTTTTTGTCTGTCCTCAGTTATTTTTCCTCTCCTACCGCTATTCCCTATAGGTTCGTAAATCTCCATAGCAGCTCTTTTTGCAACTGTTGTTTTGGATTCTTGACAGAATTGACTTGCTATAAAACCAGATCCTGCAGTGATGGGAAGTAAGCCAACCAGACCATATATAAGACCCGATCTATACATTCTACGCCCATAAGCTACAATACTCTCATGAGTTTCACTTTCCTTATCTTCATCTATTTTTTCTGTTAATCTTTTATTGTCGTCGTTTGTCATTATCGTCATCTCCTTAATTTGATACTAAGAAGTGGTAAAGAAATGTTAATAATACTCGGTTCAATAAGAAGTAAACCAAAAGGTTTAATAAGAGAAGTAAACTAGTAAGTTCAATGACTTTACAGCTGACGCTCCCTTTGGGAAATAAAAATGATGTGAAAAGCTTAGTATTTACTATCCTAACAAAAGAATATCCTCTCAAGCTCATAGAATTAACTAACTTCATTAGAAAGCGTTATGGAAAAAGCGTGACGTTTCAAGCAGTTAGAAAAGCAGTTCTAGGTCTGGTAGAAGAGGGTGTTCTCCAGCAAGAAGAGCACGCCTACAACATTAACAAAGAATGGATTAAAAACAGCAAGAAATTTATTGATGATCTCTATGCAGAAGTATACAAAGAAAAAACAATGCCGAAGTCTGTAGACTCTATTACTGGAGAAGTCTCTGTCTTTACTTTTAATTCTTTAAATGAATTGATGAAGTTCTGGCAGAATCTCATTGATGATTGGTTCACACATTTCAAAAAAGGAGATCCCAATCTCAATGTCTATCAAGGAGCACATATTTGGGAAGGAATCTTGCATTTAGACAGGGAAAAAGAACTCATGGGGCAATTAAAAAGAAAAGGAATCAAATCCTATCTCATCAGCACAGGAAAAACACCCTTAGATAAGAATATTCAAAAATTCTACAAGAGCATTGGTATTGACACAAAAATAGAACATTCATCCTCATCATTCGATAAAGGTTATTATATAGGAACCTATGGAGAAATGATTATACAAGCGCAATATCCTCTAGACTTAGTAAAAGAACTTGATATCTTTTTTAGGAAAAATAAAACCATTCAGGAGTTAGATCTTAAATACCTTTCAGACATAGTCAACACCAAGAGGAAAATGAAACTGACTGTGATGAAGAATTTGGCTATGGCAAAGCAGATCAATAAATCTCTGATAGAGAAGTAAAAAAAGATTTATGGGGTAAAATAGATAAAAAATATGATTATCAAGAGTAGTTTAAATACTCAGGCTCTGAATCTTTCGTTTTAATTCTGCCATCTCTTCTTCAAGAGGACTCATAAAAGAAACAGGATGTTCTATAGGTTGTTGTTTAGGTTGCATTCTGCTTGCCATTTCTTGTCGTGGTGTCATGACTTTCAAGGGTTGTTCCTGAAGCATCTGTCGTTGCAACACCTGTTGTTGTTTCTGGATAAATTCTAAAGGTAAAGAAGGCAGATTTTTCATGAACTGGTCACTAGCAATAGTCAAGTCTGTCAAGGCATTTATAAAAGTCGTCTTCAAGCTGAGTCGTTCTTGTTCAAATGCCTGTATCTTTTCTAGAGTTTGTAAGAATTCAGAAGCATATAATGCAGATTCCAAAAATTGTTTCTGTAATCCCTTCGGTTGTTCAATGCGAATATGCACGTCGTCAGTCATGGTAAGTTACACTTCAAATAACTGTTTGTCTATATTTAAGAGTTTGTCTTTGACTGTTGTCAATAAGGCATGTGCATTCGTGATCTCAGTTTGTTCTTTTACTCGTAAGTCTTCCAACTTTGCTAACGCAGTTTCAGCGTCTTTGATTTTCTGTTTCAAGAGTTCTAAATGAGCCATCGCTTCTCGATATTGTCCGATCTTGATGAACAAAGGTTTGTCTTCAACGCTCATGGTGCGTGGTTGTGCTGCAGGAGGTTGTGGTAAAGAAACGCTAACACTAGGTCTTGCTATAGATTGTGGAGGCATCATAGGTGGCGGTAAAGGTCTGTCAGGAATCATGGTCGGTCTTGGTTGTTCTTGTCTTTGCCAAGGTGATGCTTGCTGAGTTGCTACAGCTATGCGATCAGGATATTGTACAGGTCTGCGAGTGAATGCAGGTTCTCGAATAGGAATTTCAACGCGTTGGGGAGCAAGTTCTGGTCGTGGTATTTCTGTAGGAGGCCTTGCTAAAGGTTCTTGTCGTGTCGGCAAGCGATCATCCATTGAACGAATAAAAACATTTTGTGACTTGTCATCTACTTGTGGTTTTGGAGAATAAGGAACTACAGGCGGAGGTGGAATATTCACAGGTTCTGCGTGGAATTCTGGAAACTCAGGCAGGTGCTGTTCTCTTTGTTCTTGGGGATGAGGAAATTCAGGTTCATAAGAAGGCATATTTCCACCTTGTTGTACTGGAAATCTTGGCACTGGTGGTAATGCTTGTTGTGGTTTTTTTCTGCTAAAAAGTCCCATGAGGTATCCCAAACTGCTGGTCTTTGAGAAAGATTATAAAGGTTTCTTTACTATGCTCGAGTAGTTAGGGAAAAAGAAGGAATAAATCTCATTTACCAGGTTGTTTCTTGGGAGTTTGTTGCAGTTTTTCTCGTAATTTAGTAAGCTCTGCATCTAGATGGTGTATTTGTTCTTTTTTCAGATCCAAGGACGCGGGTTTCCATACTAGCACTGAAGGTTCTTTGAGTTGTGCTTGTCGCTCTTCATGTTGATAAACATCTCTGACAGTCTGGACAACTGCATAGGCTTTGCGAACTGCTTGTAATTGTTCATGCAAAGAAGTAACTACTTTCATCAGTCGAGCTTTATTTTCATGGCTGACCTGCGGATATAAAGTTAATGCTAAGCGATACAAGTCTGGATATTGTTGTTCTGCTGCAGTAAATTTCTTCAAGGCAATCAAATCACATAAGGATTGTGACAAGGCATTAAAGTGAATCAAACTTTTATTTATAGGCGAGGACAATATTTTTTGACTTTCTAAAGGTACAGATGTTGCTTGAACAAGAGGTGTTGGTGAAGAGGATGGCTTTATTGTTACTACGGGTTTTTGCTCAGGCTCTCGATCATGTTTGACATAAACTGGTGGTGGTCTGATGTAGCGAATTTGCACTTCTTTATTTCCAGGTAATAGTCTGGTAAAATCCTGTGACGATCTTCTTCTATAATAATCTCCAGCAAGATCTGCTCGTCCCCAAACAAAAAGAATGCACATGCCTATCAAAAAAAGCAGCAAAGCTAACCAATAATTATATTGGGGAGGTGGAACAACAACGGGCGTCGTGGTTGGTGAAGGAGAAAGATCTACAGAAAAAGCAGGTACTTCATTCTTTAAGCATAGGCGAGTTGCTGCAGCATCTCCAACATGAACTGCTACACAATTAGTCTCAACAGTTGCTCGCAGAGGTTGTGAAGCAATACCAGTGGTGCAGGTAGTTTGTTGCAAGAGTGGTCCAACAATAGACAAATCTTCTGCTCGTAATCCTCTATCCAGCCAGCATTGTAGTTTTGGACTTACTGCTTCTGGTTGTTGAAGAGTTGGTTGTTCAGGAATAATAACTATGGCATTTTCAGGTTTACCAATTTGAATAGCATCGCCAGTAACAAAGTCTTGAGAAAGTAATACCTGCAGAGAAAATAGCAGCAATAAAGCTCCTATGGATAAGGCAATTAAAATTGCGTCTCTGGTTAATTTTCTTATAGCATGCATGCAAAGTACCCTCTTTTAAGAAATCACAGGCAGCATTGCTACTTAAAGATTATTATTTGAAAAGAAAGAAAAAGTAAGCAGTAAACTGCATTTAAATAGGAAATATGCTTAATAGGAGAAAGGTATATAAAGTCGATATTCTAAAATCACACTTATGCGCCTTTCCCAACCTCTCATGGAAGAATTGGTCAAAGAGGTGGCAGGAGACGATGTTCTTGCACTATTGCGCTTAATTCTTGGAAAATCAAACGTCTCTGAATTCAAGATTGCTGAAAAACTAAACATCACAGTCAATCAAGTAAGAAATATGCTCTATCGCTTGAATGAACATAATTTAGTTGCCTTTACCAGAAAAAAAGACAAGGAAAAAGGCTGGTATATTTACTTCTGGACTTTCGATACTTTTAACGCTCGTCTATTAATTATTGAGCGCAAGCAAAAAAAGATTGCAGAATTAAAGCGCATGATCAATGAAGAAAACACAACTGGAATGTATGTCTGTCCTAGTCGATGCATTCGTGTCAATGCGCAGCAAGCTTTAGATTTGGAATATAAATGTACTACTTGTAATACTTTGCTCAAGGAAGAAGATAGCAGGCAATTGGTGGAAAAAACAAAAAATTATATTGAAAAATTGCGCGCAGAGTTGAATGAAGCATTGGCAGCGGAAGAAGAACGTCTTGCTGAAGCTAAGCCAGCAAAGAAAAAAGGTGCAAAGGAAGAGCAACAAAAGAAACCAGTCAAAAAAATAGCTAAGAAAAAGCCAGTTCCAAAAAAGAACAGCAAGCATAAACCAAAACATAAATCTAAGAAGTCAAAACACTAATCAGTCCAGCTACTACAGTAAAGCCGTCAAACGGTGGGATAGGAATCATGTTGAAGAAGAACAAAAACAAGTTAATCTGTTTTGTTGCTTGCCATAAGAATTTCTGACGAAATGTTAAGCGTCGTGCATGATGTAAAGTAAACCAAGCAATTGCAAATAAAAGTAAGTTGGTTCCTGGTCCAACAAAAGCAGTAATTGCAGCTTCCAAATGAGATGCTCCTTGAATGGAGACATAACCAGGGACAAAAATGATGAAGGGAGATTGTATCACGCGTAAGAAAATGCCTAATCCTAATCCAAAATAAGAAGCATGAAACGTCGCCAATAAGCCAAAGAACATGGCCACAAATTTATGAGCTAATTCATGCAAGACAATTGCAGGTGCAGTAATCAGAATAGCCCATTGAAAACCCTGCCAGTCAAAACGAGAAGCTTGTAAATAACTTTCTACTGTTCTTGGTCGTTGCATCGAACCCATGAAAATATAGCCTAATCCTAGAACCATGATAGCTAAGTCAATAATCTCTCCAAAAGTAAAAAGAGCCATACTCTAGACAACTTAATTTTGTTTAAATAGCTTTCTGAAAGCAGTGAGAAAGTCTTATAAATCTCTGAAAAACGCAATCCTCTATGACCTCTTTAGAAGGAAAAGTTGCTATCATCGGAGCCAAGAGTATACTTGGTCATGCATTACAAAGAGAATTCCCAAAGGCAAGCCTCTTTGACACTGAAGCCTCTGAAGATTCAGCTATAGTTCCCATAGATCTTACAAATCCAAGAAATATTAATGAAGCCTTGCAAAATTTTGGAATCGATGGTTTTATAATTAATGCAGCAGCTTACAATAATGTCGATGGTGCAGAAAAAACAGGATTTACAGATTCACATAAATTAAATGTACTTGGTCCTGAAAATCTTGCTCAATGGATGAAAGTAACGAGATCTCATGTAGTACATCTAAGCAGAGCCTATGTGTTTGATGGTACTAAAGGACAACCTTACACAGAAGAAGATGTACCAAGACCCGTCAACACCTATGGTGGACATAAATTAGAAGGAGAAAGACATCTGCTCTGTCTAGAACAACCTTCAAATTCTTTAGCTGTAGTCATGAGAACTGATGATATGTATGGTCCTCAAGGTAGAGACGGTTTAGATGCTTTAATAACTCAAATAAGATCTGGCAATGCACTTACTGTAATCAATGATCAAATCCGTTCTCCAACTTTAACAACTACCTTAGCACGAGTTGTTCGAGAATTTGTAGAGCTCTGGAATATCTATGAGGAACTAGGTGGGCAAATATATCATGCAACTAGTCAGGATGGATGTTCACGCGCAGAGTTTGCTCAGGCAACTGCTGAACTATTAAATGTTCCTGCAAACATAAGCCCAGTAACAACAGCAGACTATAATGATCTTTTTAGACGAGGTAAGGTAACAGCTAGACGTCCTCGTGATGTTCGTTTAAGTACAGAAAAATTAGCAAATCTAGGTATTGAAACACCAAAATGGCGTAAAGATCTGAGAAACTACTTACAGTCACCACAAGATGCCGGTAGATGATCTAAACCCATTATGGAATAATTTCTACTTCTCAAACACCTCGAAAGCATTTATAAGTCTAAAATACTAAGTACGAGTATGCCTCAAGATGATGTGATTTACAGAAAGAAAGCTCCAGATTTTTCAGAAATGAGGGCTATCATGTTTCAAGGAGTGCAGAAGGTAACAGACAATTTTTTTGGTAATTCTCCTCCACAGATTTTTGTAGGCAGCAAGCTCAAGTATCCAAAAGTCAACGTAGGTATTCTCTCACCACCAGAAAAAGTTCCAGATGCATGGCTCTATAGTGCAGAACAATATTGGGCGGAAAATAAATTAGATATCAATACTATTATTAAATTACGTTCTAGTTTAATTAATTCTAGATTCGCAACTACAGCAGATCAAGCGCGTTCCTCAGAAAAATTCGTAGACATAGCGCAGCAAATTGGCATGGCTAAGCGTCCAGTGGATGTAGAAATTGAGCTGAAGAAAAAAATAACATTGCAGTTCGACACAGATAAAGTCAATATGCCTATGGGTCCTAGAGCTTCTCTGAAAGATGCTCGTCTAACAGAAAATGTTGCAGTAGATACTCATGTAGAAAAAGTATTGAGTGACACAGATTTGAAAGCAACAGATGCTATTAGTTATTTGTACAAACATCAATTTCAAGATAATACTTTAAATCAACTTTTAAGCGTAGGTGTGCTTGGCTTGAAGAAAAATCGTAAACTCGTGCCCACGCGTTGGTCTATTACTGCAGTCGATGATATGCTTGGCAAGCAAATGAAAAAAGAAATTCGAGATTATCAGCAAATAGATTCCTATCAACTCTTCCATGGCAGTCATTTAGGGAATTATTATTTCGCTTTGTTGTTTCCAGATAATTTTAGATATGAATTGTTTGAATATTTTGTTCCTGGATCTGCTTGGAATCCTACAGACACGATGACTGGTGCAACTGATTGGGAAGATTACTGGGGAAGATCACAATACGCATTTTCTACTGCCGGCGGGTATTATGCCTCACGCATTGCAATTTTAGAACATCTCAAAAAAATTAAGCGGCAAGCGTCCGCATTAGTCATTAGATTTGAACTGCCAGAATATTGGGCAAGCTTAGGCGTGTGGGTTGTGCGCGAGTCCTGTCGTAATACCATGAATAATCCACCCATCAATTTTCCAGACCAAAAGACTATGGTAGAATACATCAAAAAAGTTGCGAAAGAAAGATTTCATTTTGATTTGAATAAAACTTTAGCTCTGAGTAAGTTACTGCAGTCAACAAAAACACAAAGTAAATTGTCTCACTTTTTCTGATAACCTAATGCGGCAAAGAAAGTATCTATATGTGTAAATGCTTCATCTACAACTGTATAAGTTCTTACTTGCAATTGTGGACATCCAGCAATCATAGAAGATAGTTTTTTATCCTGGGGAGCTTTACGGAGACATAAAACGTGATGCAAACCAGGAGCTTGACTAAGACGTTCAGCAAGTCTTCCAAGTTCATAACCAACACCATGACTAGGAGTAGAAACTTCAGCTACTGTAATGGGAGCTTGTAAAAGCCACGTTAAATCACGATCATGTGCTAGTGTATCATCTTTATCGCCAGTGCTAGTCAACGTTAAAAAGTGCTCTGAAAGAACATTGCCCCAGAGTTGTAAATGGCGAACTAGTGCAGTATATCTAGCAACATCTTCAGAATCTCTGCCACCGCTAATAGAGCAAGCAAAGTAAATATCTAGAGTCATTTCTTAAGCTTTCAATTCATTAAATCCTAATAACAATACACCTAAGCCTATAAAGAACAGTCCAAAAACTATGCCTCCACGTAATAAGGTTAAAGTAGCTTGTAGCCAATTAGGAATCGTTAGTAAATAAAGTGTACCTACCCATAGGAGTAAGCCAATAACAATTTGTAGTAATCCTTTCATGTAGTAAAATCCTCCAACAAGAAGAATCCTATTTTACTTTTTAAAGATAGTTGTGCTGGAAAGGTGGAAATGATTAACTCCTAAAGTAGGGTGAAAAGATTGAAAAGAGTTAAATACGAACAAAAACAAACTGAAATCAATGACTGCAGACCTTAGTAAGCCATAGACCAGCAGTAAAATCTATCTGTGATCATGTTTATGAAATGAAATAGAAGTGTTAAGCGGGAACAGCAATTTTCATTTTTCCAGCTCTTGTTCGTAATTCTTGTTTTATAAGAATATCATCTAATTCTATTAACTTGCGAATAGCTGGATGATTTGCATTTAATTTATAGAGCTTAGCCTTCCCAATGATTCTTGTTGGGACTACAATAGCAGATCTTAATAAAATATCCCAAATACGATAGAGTGTAGTCCTTCCAATGCCTGACTGTTCCGCGATGTCTGTCAAAGAGAAATCTAAATCTCGTTCTGTCAATAAAAAATCTAAAACGCGTATGACTGGTGTATCTCCAAGAAAAGTTATAAGTGTGGATTCGTCTTTCATAGAGAAGTAAAAGAGTTACTTATATTTAAATGTTCCGTTTTTGGAACAATGATGTATCATAAAAGCACATATACTATAACTTATTGACATAAATAATTATGGCCTTTGTCATATTCATAGGCAAATGCTGACCATACTTCTGAGTAAATAGTTTTTTAAATTCTTTTACAGATAGACTTAGTCTAGGATTTTCTCTTCTTTTAGATTTTTTCCATTTGTAGTATTCTAGTCGATTAGAAGAGTAGCGGATTGAGAATAGCAAGGTTAGAACTTTATCTCTTATTTCTTGATTACAATTCATTTTTATTATTTCTATTAACTCATTAGTGGATATTTCATTATGCTTTAATCCTTGAACTATATGTGCCCAAACAGTGTCTTGTTTTATTTCTCTTATCTTGGCTATTTGAATAATAGTTTTTCTTTTATCAAGTAACTCTAAAGTATATCCATAGGAAAGCTGTTTTCCAAAAAGTGTTTTTTGTTGGATTTGCATTCTTGCTTCTGAAGATTCATAAAAAAGAACATAACCCATCCCTTTCTCTATCTTATGAGTTGTTTTTGACTTCTTATTTTTAGTCACACTTCTTATAATTACATTATCCAGTCTAATGAAATATATTTTTTTGTTTATTAACTTCTCAGGTAAATAAATCTTCCCCGCTGTATAATATTTATTGAATGATTTTCTAGTGTGTGGATGAATCTTAGAATATTTTTTCCTTAATCTCTTACAATAAGAGGTTTGTGTTTTAAAGACAACAGGAGGAGAAGCAGGCTGGTTAATGACGGGAATGAATAGTAAATAAGAAAATCCCCAAAGAGCATTTTTTTTGGTACTTAAATGAGTTTTAGTGAGTTCAAAAAGACCATAGTTTTCTTTTATGAGTTTACTACTTTCACAGAATCTTGAAGGAATAATTAGCCTACCTGAATAATAAGTTTTATTTTTCTTTTTTTTGGTTAGATATGCGCATACAGTCATAGTTTGATCATGTTTTAGATGGTTTTTAGTGGAAAAGGAGTAATATCCTGCTGAATTATATACGCGCAATCTTTTTTGTTCCATCCATCAATTTCCTCTATTCAGTTTTAAAACTTTGTGGTACAGAATAACTGAAAAAAATCTTTTTCTCCTTCTTGTTGGAAAAAAAATCAAAGAAAAGACCTGAAAACTACCTAATCTCACCCCTTAGGTGCTAATCCAACACTTTTCTTTCCAAGGGACATGCAAAAAGACATGCGAAAGTACCCATTTTTCATAACCCTTATATACTTTGCATTATAATTATAAATAGATAATAAAGATAATTAATAAATTTGTTCTAAACTATTAATACAGACTACTACAGACATCCAATATACCATAAGGTACTACAGAAGTATCCTCTAATCTTAACAACATTATAGTTATAGGAATCAATTTTAATACAGTACATTCTTACGATTAATTTTATAGGTAATAACTAGATAATTTTTAGGAGGGAGATTATGAGCTCTAAAGAGCCTATTAGTAATGGATTCATTGCTGGGCTCACAAGACTCTTACGATCAATTCCTACTTCTGCAGATTGCTGGAAAAGAATCTTGCATTTATTAGATCCAAACCCTCTTGTCGATAAATACCTAAGTGTTATTAGAAAAGTAAAACCTTTCATCAAAAAGGCACATACAGAAAAGAAACCTATGCGTTACTATTACAAGGCAATGAGTGTTCTATTGATAGGTAGCCTTTTTCTGGGCTTCATCACATTGGTTGTTTTATTAAGTTATATATTTCCAGACAAATATCAATGGGTAATTTCATTCTTTATTTATGGAACAATTCTATTATTCTTGTATGTCATTTGTTGTATTTTCTGGAGAGGTGGAAAACCTTATAAACCCTGTCCAAAGCTTTCTTCTTACCTAGTGAATGTGGAGAGTTGCTTCTCTGAACATAGGTCTAGACATACAACAAAAGGAAGCTCAAACAATGGGATTATATCAACACCTCAGAAAAACTTGGCTAAACCGAGATCCTAGTATCATGCGTCAGCGTTTAATCCAATGGCGCAAAGAAGATGCTATAGTTCGTATTGATCATGCTACACGTTTAGATCGTGCTCGTTCTTTAGGCTATAAAGCTAAACCTGGTTTTGTGCTAGTTCGTGTTCGCCTACCTCGTGGTGGACGTAAAAGAGAACAATACAGAGCAGGTCGTAAAAGTAGATCCTATGGTCGTAGAAAAATCGTTAACTTAAACTATCAAACTGTTGCAGAGCAACGTGCTAATAAAAAATATCCTAATTGTGAAGTCTTAAACAGCTACTATGTAGCGAAAGATGGTATCTCTTATTGGTTTGAAATCATTTTGATTGATCGTGCACACCCACAAGTAATGGCAAGCACCGTCTTAAGAAGTATTGCTGCACAGCGCGGTCGTGTCTATCGTGGTTTAACTTCTTCAGGTAAGAAGAGCCGTGGTCTCAGACGTAAAGGTAAGGGTGCTGAAAAGATGCGTCCAAGTTTACGTGCAAGAGATCATTTGGCACATTAATTTTTCTTTATTTTTTTGTTTGTTTGCGCAAGTGTAATGCTTGATAAATTTGTTCTTTTTGTTCTGATTTGTCTATATGATAAGTAATAAATTGTAAAGTGTGGCGTGATAATCTTCGAAGTTTGTGGTGCAGGAGAATCTGTACATTCGATGCTAATTCAGGAACATGTTCTAAGACTTCAGGGCATAAAGTCTCGTCCTGTAAGTAAGTCAATAAATGGTCTACAACACTAATATCTCCGATTTTACCCAATGCAAGAGTCAAATATACAGTAGTCTGCTGATCATGATTCTTCTTTTGTAATAGCTGTTTGAGTAAATGGGATGCTTTTGCTTTGCCAATAACTTCGAGAGAAGCAACCCTCATGGCTTGAGATTGAGTTAGCATTTTCTGTAAAATCTCTTCTACTTGTTTGCGTTGATGAGGTAAAAATGCAGAGCAGGCTGCTCCACGAATATCTGCTTGGGAAGAACGTAAATACTTAGTATACTGCTTTGTAGGTTGTTCTTTTGCACGAATAAATGAATGTAATTTATGCACATGGTTGTCCTGCTTAGGTTTTTTCAAGAATTTTTTATACACATCTTCTAAACTTAATAATCCTGCATTCATGCTTTCTACTGCGATCTTTTGCTTCTGGAGATATTGTGCAATTCTTAACAAGGCTTGCTTGCTGTCAATAGTAGTATACACTTTGACTGTATGCACATTATTTTCACTGGAAAGCACTTCATAGTCTTTGACTGCAGTAAGATCTTTAGTTAATCTCAATAAAACTTTATTGATATCTTGGCCATTAGCGACAAAGTCAACAACATTAGTATCTCTATATTTTTGCTTTAAATCTTCTAGGGGACCATCATAGAGTTTTTCTCCAGCTTCGACGATAACTAAATTTCTGCAGACTTTTTCCATTTCTTGCAATTGGTGATCTGTATAAACAATAGTGACTCCGTCTTTGTTGAGTTGTTTGAGGTAACTTCTTACTTGATCTTTTGTTGGTACATCTAGTCCTAATAGAGGTTCATCCAAAAATAAAACTGTAGGTTGTTTTAACATAGCGACAGCAAGAGCATATCTTCCTTTGAGTCCAGTGCTAAGTCTCCAAACATCTAGGTTTTTATGATGCTGCAAGTCAAAATAATGGAGCAGTTCATGAACTCGTTTTTCTGCCTGATGCTTGGACAGTCCAGTATAGTAGGCAGCCAAAAGTAAATTTTTATACACAGAACTCCAGCTGACTCCTTCATAATCAACACCAAACATCCAGGAGATAGTGTCTTTAATTTGGCGAATATTAGTGTCTAAGTCAACATTATTAATCATGACTTTGCCAGCGCTCTTCTCCAAATTCGTTGTTAAGATGCGCAAGAGAGTGCTTTTTCCAGCGCCATTTCTTCCGAGTAAACCATAAAAGTCTCCTTGTTTGATTTTGAAAGAAACATCCTTTAAAGCATGTGTTAAGAGTTTTCCCTTGCGAAAGACTTTGTACTGATAGAAATCTTTGGACAAATGACTGACATCAATAATGGCTCCCATTAGAACCACCGTCCTTCAATTTTTGCTCTTTTAATGCCATAATAGAAAATATACATACCTATGAAGAAAACTAAGATATTCACAACCAAGCCTGCAAAAATTAAACCTAAAGTGCTTGCATCAGCAAATGTTTTGTTTAAGAATAAAGTGTCCCTCCAGATTAAGATGATATATGCAGCAGGCAATATTTTTGGCAGGAATGCTATAAATTTTGGCAGAAAAGTAACTGGAAATAGTTGTCCTGAGAACAAACGGTTAAATTGTTGCATGAAAAAAGAAACTGGATCTCCTTCTTTCAAAAATAATACAGAGCCTACAGTCATCAGTTGGAATCCTAAATTGCCTATAATAAAAATACCTAGTGCAATCAAAACTGTAATTACATTAGCCATGGAAAAGAAAATAGTAGTAGTATCACCTGCTAAAGTAATCAACAAAGCATACATACCAAACATCGGTAAAAAAATAGTGAAGAGATCAAATAAAACAGACACTAAAAAATTAATGGAAAAATATTCAACAACCCCCATATTAGACAAATAAGCTAGTTTAAACAAACCGTTTTTTCTATCCTCATTAAAGCGTCCAGTAAAATTATTATAAACGCTGTCAACGAAGAAAATAGCTAGACTACCTATCAAGACAAAAGGTAAATAACCCACATTTTCATACCCAAGCGTCGCGGGATCTACGATTTTCGCTAAAAAATACCACATAATTACTTCTAGAAAAGTATTCAAGACATTAATGCCTAAATCTACCTTAAAAGTCCATAATTCATCGAACTGGCAGATGAGGCTTGCCTGTACTCTTTTTAAAAATAGATTGATATTCATGTTCCCAAACTTTCTTGTTCAGAGTCGAAAGTATAAAAGGTTTCGCTTCTAACTATTTATCACTCTTGAATGGGAATATTACACAACACAAATATTTATATAGCAACAAGGTTCTGTGGAATAAAGATAAATGCCTTAAAGGAGGGCGAGATTATGGCTAAACAAGGAAAAACTTTGGTCGGTAGTGATGCTCGAATGAAACTTCGAGAAACAAAAGAACGAAAGAAAAAGATGGCAGAAAATAGTGGTCATTGGTAATTCACAATAAAGAATAAAAGGAGGAAAAGAATATGGCAGCGCAAGGATTTAGAAAAGGTGACGGCGGTGTTCAAGCACGAGCAGCTCGCGACAGTACAAAAAATAATTTCGATAGAGCTAAAAAAATAAAACCAAGAAAATAATCATTTTCATTATAAAAAATAAAAGGAGAACACAAAATGGCAACAGCAAGAAAATTAAACAAAATGGGTGGACTAGATAGAAGAAAAGTATCTGAAGCAAACGAAAGAAGACAACCACCTTCCAGAAAAAAATAAAAATAAATTAATTTTTTTCATTTTTGTATAAAAAGGAGGTAACTAAAAATGGCTATTCTCGGAAAAGAACAATATTTGAAGTCTAAGCTCTGTCCTAAATCTCTTTGAAAAGACCCAAATAAGTTATGGGCGAGGAGTCGCCCATAGAGCTCTGCTCGAATAGTCTTGATTCTTTTGGAGCTGACGCTAGCTCCAAATTTTCTTTTCATG
>Ga0209541_10003285_pt1 | contig 29900 bp, 36 predicted proteins | sample RifCSPlowO2_01_FD_184027 | JGI IMG/M metagenome (GOLD analysis project Ga0209541, IMG submission 184027) | Groundwater microbial communities from Rifle, Colorado - Rifle CSP2_plank lowO2_0.1 (SPAdes) (version 2) | ecosystem: Environmental > Aquatic > Deep subsurface > Groundwater | place... | reverse complement strand
CCGACTCAACGTATTGGTAATACATTTCGTCGTCCACTCCTTCGTCTCGTCTTAAAAATCCACTCCCTCGTACCCAAAAGCGGGTTTTCAAACATGCTCTAGTATCGCGGCCTCGCCTCCCCATTGCCCAAACATAACAAGGAGCTGGAACACTGCGAATAACAAAAAGAAGGGAGCCTAAAAACCAGACCGCCCATATACCTATATGAGTTTAGATCTGGTAATTAATAATTTTAGTAGCTCACGAAATATTTGATCTTCGCAGTAGATCGAAGAGAATCGATAAATACCCCGACGGCATCATTCAGTTTATTTTGCTGTATTTGATCCCTCGCCTGATTTTTATAACTGTCCTCCTGCCCAGCCGGGATCACAATTTTGCTATCTTTGATAAACTGGGCTATTTCCTCGTCGGTCACTTGTATTTTATCTGCAAGAAGTTTCTCTAATTTCTTTTGTGTAGCAAGCTGAACTCTAAGATCCTCCTCCGTCATGCCCTGCGCCGAAAGCGCCTCGGCAAGCGTTTTGCCCTGCTCTTTAAGCTGCTCCTCTATTTTCTTTATTTCTGCGTTCACGTCATTATCGTTTACCGTAATTCCCTTTTTCTGCGCCTCAACTGCAATAAGTTTTTGGATAATAAGCGCATCGAGTGTAGCTTTACCTGATTTCTTTTCCAGCTCCTCGATAACAGAAAATCGGCTTATAGGAGAGCCGTTAACCGTTGCCGCAACCAGTAAACCTTTGTAGCGATATGCAAGCGCGCCAACAACAATGATAACACCGATAACAATCGCTGCTTTTATACTAATCGTTATTTGCTTCTGTTTCTTATCTGCACTTTGCTTTGACTCCGTCGAAGACTTTGTTTCTTCTACACTGGTATCCATAATGAAAAGATATAAATACTTATTAACGTATAATAACGCGATACGCGCATGCGAAAAGCATGTTATATAGTATCATATCGGCCCACTAAACTCAAAAAAACCGCCTCTAAACCACCATTAAATTACCCGCCGTACATGCGATGAACTCGGCATGCTATCTGTACGCTTGCCAGCCCATGTTACTATCATGAGCTGGCTTACAATGGTTTAAAAAAAGAACGGCTTTATGCCGTTCTGACCACATTATCCTGCATCATTCGCGGGCATCTAGCCCCGATGTTGCTTCTTTTTATGGCGCCGCTCCTGCCGATGTTCTTGTCGCTCCTGTCGTTGTTCCCGCTGTTCCTGCCGGTGTTCTTGCTGTTCCCGACGATTTTCAAAACGCTGTTGTTGGCGATGCTCTCTTTGCTGCTCGTGTTGATATTGGCGCTGTTGGCGCTCACCTTCCCGCTGCTGATTCAATTCATGACGCCGCTGTTCTCGCTGACGCCGCTCGTGCTGTCGTTCTAGTCTCTGCTGGTAATTTCGATGGTTGTAATGGCCATGGCCACCGTATCTCGAAAAGTGCTTTTCCAGATATACATAGTGAGGACCATGATAATGCCCCCAATGCCGATGGAGAACCACGATATCGCGGGTCCAGAACGGTGCGAGCCAAACGCCACAATTTAAACACCCTCCAGCCCAATAACCATCGATATACCATCCGCGCGGCTCATCATAATACATTGCAACATCCACTTCCTCATCAACCGGTACGCTCATGTAACCTACACAACTTACTGCGACAACACTCACGATTGCCAGCAACAACAAGCCTCCGAATCGCGAAGCTACCTTATGCATACCCTCCTCCTTGTCAAAGAAGAAATCCCTACTGTTTATTAAAATAACAAACTACGGAGTTTTGTCAACTCCAAAAAAAACTGATGTCTAACAACGCCAACTCAGCTATCCATCCCCACTACATGGAACAATTTGTTTACCCTTGCAAATATATCTTAGTACCGAGGTCTCTATTCAGTCGTAGTACCGTCAAAATGCTCTTCGGACTCGTCAGCCTTGGTCTTGTGCATTGTGCCATCTTTGTGGTGAGGCGGAGAGTAAATAGTATAAAGCTTGAGAGGATTTTCGGCAGACGTATTGATCACATTGTGCTGGGAACCTGCGGGTACAATAATGGTATCGCCGTCGCCCACACTATACTCGTTGCTGTCAATAAATACCTGGCCCGCTCCAGATTCAAAACGAAAAAATTGGTCAACCGTGTGCACCTCTTTGCCAATTTCCTCGCTAGGCGCAAGATTCATTAGTACAAGCTGGCAATTCTTTGCGGTATAGAGTACTCGCCGGTAATCTGTGTTTTCATGCGTCGCCTTTTCGATATTTTTGAAAAAACCTTTCATGGGTATATTAAAGCACAAAAAAAGCTTCAGAAAAACCAATACTACATTATCCGAGAATCTGAACAGCCGTTAAATAAAATCTTGCTGGATATGTCAGAACAGTAATTATTGGCTTTCCTAAAGCCTTTTTTATAGATGGCCCTTTCGGCCAAGGGGTTTACTTTGTAAGAGTAGTATAGCATACGCCAAACCCGCTGTCAACCCCGTTAGTAGAAAATCGCATTATGCTATTACAGACCATCGTTTTTCCCCTGCGACACCGCAAAAATAACAAAACAATGCCCGTTCAGCAACACCATCTACAGTACGAAGATTTGCAATGCGATTTTTCACTACGGGGTCAACTCCCGCTTTGCTATACCCAGTCTCAAAATTTTTATTCTTCGTACCCCCTTTCTCGCATGCAAGTTTTGAAAAGGACATTGTAGTCATTATCATTTGAGTTTTTTAAACCGAGTGCGCTCACTACTGCACGAGCTTTCTCTGTGCATTCTTTCTTCGCCGCGTATTCGGGCGAATACGGCTGCCTCTTCGACAAATAGATATACCCGCCAAGAAGCAGAAAAAAGAAGACTAGAAACAAGAACCACTTTTGTGTAACTATTTTCAGCATTATATTAATATCTTACCACACCCTTAACCACCCACACCACCGTGGACTGTGCATATAATGATTTGTCATCCGCCAAGAATCCCCTATAATGCAAGCAGGCTTTTTATTATTCTTCTAAAGCATTAAAAACATGGAACGCGACTCTCATTATCTTAATGGCATACGGCTTGCGCTTCTCGCCGCCGTCATCAGCGGATTTTCGGTATATATAAACAAATTCGGCATAAGTCTTTGGGCAAATTCGGATTCGTATACGACCGCCAAAAATATTATTGCTGCGGTATTTTTGACCACTGTAGTCGTTTTGTGGCGGAAAGCAGGAGGATTAAAAGGACTATCTCGGCGCACATGGCTTGCGCTTTTTACTATTGGACTTGTCGGCGGCTCAATCCCCTTTCTTCTTTTTTTTAAAGCGCTCACCTTAATTCCAGCCTCCGAAGCGGCATTTGTCCATAAATCACTCTTTTTGTGGATCGCGCTTTTCTCATACCCGTTTCTTCGCGAACGTATCGGCGCTACGCAGATTGCCGCACTCGGGGTGCTTTTCGGCGGCATCTTTCTCCTGGGCGCCCCAAAACAGTGGGTATTTGGTACGGGATTCCTGCTCGCTCTCGGCGCAACACTCCTATGGGCAATTGAAAATATTATCGCAAAGCGCGTGCTCGAAACGGTACCCGCACTCGTTGTCGGATGGGCACGGATGTTTTTTGGTTCGCTCATTCTTATCGGATGGCTCGCCGTTTCGGGAGACATTGGCTCGCTTGTACCGGCATCTTTGGCACAGACATTGTGGGCGTTTGCGGTTGGCGCAATTTTGTTCGGATATGTAAGCGCGTGGTACACGGCACTCAAATACACGCCCGCAACAGTCGCGAGCTCCATCCTCACGCTCGCCACACCCATCACGACAATCCTCGAAGGAATTTTGATACGCTCCGCATTTCCGACTGAAATCATTTTGCCGCTCGCGGTTATGATATTTGGAATCGCGCTTTTGGTTATCCAATTTCGACATATAGTGTGCGCTCTTGACCAAAAAAACGCACCGGCATATTCGTAGTTGAGACGCTTATTATGGACGGCATTTTGAGATGCAGCCGCTACGCATTCGGACCGAATCGCCTCCATTATTGCGGTCCGGACGCCAACCGCGAACTTTTTGGATATATTCACGACGGCTTTACCGATCCAGGGCTCGCATCCCTCCTCGGCGCATTTCAGACAATGTACCCGTATTTACAGCATATCGCCCGCGAAAATCATATCCGCGACCCTTTTGACGAGCGCGTGGTTGAAGCATACTGGATCGGAAACGAGCTTCTTGACTCAATCGGGAAAAAGACATTCTGGACGCATCTTATTGAAGACCACGGCATCAAAAAGCGCATTGGTTCAAAATCATTCGCGCTTGTTGAAGAAAAAATCGCAGGAGGCGCGGTGCCTCACCACTCGTTCCATGTGCTCGATATCTGGAAACGAACCGGACATCTCGAGCGCGAACACACGCTTGAAAGCATGGATTCGTGCCGCATCAGCTGGGGCACGGTACTCGCGATTGACGGCTCGGCAATCACTGTTACGACAGAACCGCTCGTAATACAGAATGGGAAATTGGCTCTCGGGAGCCCGATTTCAAAAAAAATCACTCGTAATCTTGAAGCGGATATAGAAATAGATGAACTTAAAAACGGAGATTTAATTTCTATCCATTGGGGCGTACCGTGTGAAGTACTCACAAAAAAACAGGAGGCAAACCTCCGCGCCTATACTCTCCGCCACATCGCTCTTGCAAACCAAACGTTTTAATTTTTATGCCGCGCGTCGTATACGTCTTTGGGAACCCCGATATCAAGGAAGATTCACTGCCTTTACAAATTCTGCCGCGCCTTCAAAAAGAATTTCCGGATATATTGTTTCGGGTTCTTGATCCAAACGAAGAGTGGGATGCACCGGAAAACCTTGTGATTATTGATACGGTTTTAGGTATCGACAAAGTTACAGTATTTGATGATCTTGACCAGTTTTCGTTGGCGCCCCGCGTATCACTCCACGACTTTGACGCCTATGCAAACCTCCGCCTGCTTTCTAAGCTCGGCAAGTTGAAAACCATAAAAATCATCGGCGTCTCACCTGAAACACAAGAAAATACTGCTTTCGAAAAAGTGAAAAGTTTATTAGAAACCATGTGAACCACCCCGAGCTTATACGCGGAGCTTGCGGAGGAAAGCTAAAAACCAAATATTGAATTTGCCCGCTATAGCTGGTAAATTCAAAATTATGATTGGGATAGTATGAAATCAAAACTTTACCAACTTGGACGTTCCACGTCCAAGTTATATCCAAATTACAGTCATAAAACATAAAACTCCCACTTCCGAAGCTAGAGGAAGTACAAAAGAGAAGATTAATAATTACCCACGCCAAGCAAATTACTATCCATAATGTCTTTCATCTCTTTTTCGCTTATTTTACCCGCGCTTCTTTTTAGATAAAGATACAGTGCTTCACCAACTCCATCCTCATACGTGCTTGTGTGTATTTTCTTTCTAATACCTGCCGCAGTTGTTATCTGAATAACATGGTTGCGAAGGTCCCTACCAGAACGCATTATCTTTATTTTTGCAATCTCAGTGTATGGTATCTCTCTATCAAAATATCTTATTCTCAGTAAATGCAGTAGCGTGAGCCGAATGGTAATTGAGTTTTTAGTTAATACTAGCGAACGAATATATATGAGATGAATGACTAACACTGCCAAAGGCAACGCGATGATAAGTATTACATATTCGAGCATAAACCTATCAAAGGGAGTCATTTTGACCAGCGGATCATCCGCAGGTGTTGTTATTTGCAGATATATCGACATGGCAGGGCCAAATAAAAACATTATAGTATAAAATATCCAGCCAAAACTGTTTAAAGACAATGTTTTCGGATACATCGATTCACCCCATAGATAGTTTAGAATATTTTTTATCTTGTCTTGCTCATTCTGCGACCGTTTTGATTTCTCGACATATTTAAAAAGAAAACCATTAAGCAGAAATAGTATCAGCGAACCAAGGATAATTATTATAATTTTATTAAAATCCATCTTCTATGACTTCGCGCCTAAATTCCTAGCGATAAATACATAGCTATAGCAAGCGCAATCATAACTCCAAGAAAATAAAGAAATAATCGTTTGTTAAAGAATTTTGCTTCCCTATTTTGTATTCTTCTGAAGATATAAGTGATAACATAAGCAACAAATGCAAGACTAATAATCACGCCTATAAAATTCAGTGTTAATACTAAAAGAAGATGCTCACAAGAAAATTTACCCCAAAAACTCAATTTTCCAGTACACATAAAGGCCGAGGCGGGGAATGGGAACAACAAAATACTCGAGAATAAATACTTGAAAAGTCTTTTCATGACGCCTGAACCCACTTGATTTTGAGAAAATGCGCGGGACGTCCTCAGCTAATACTGAAATCAATCAATGCTTTTTTGATAACCCAATCGTCGGTTTCAAACACCGGCATATAGATTATCTCTTCAGAATAATCAATGTCTTTAAAATATGCTAACTGTGCGCGAAATATTTTCTCGTTGAACTCGCTTCCAAATATCTGATGCGCTTTTTTTACAATCTGGCTTATCGGATGAAAATGCTTTAAAATAAAATACAAATCAACATAATCCTTCCATTTCGCGCGCCTGCCCAAGGCATACGCTTTCATAGCGGAAAGAGTAAGCAAATCGGGTAGCCGCAGGAATGACTTAAAACGCTCCGAGTAATTAATGGGATATGGATACTGAAAAAAAGTGAACCGAACCCGACTTACCGTAAGTGAATATTGCCCGTCTTCATCGCTGGACACGGAATCAATATGTGCCATTTTTGAGATAGTCTTTTGAAGTGCGCCGTTGCTAAACTTTTTGTCAGTGAAAAAATCGAAATCAATTGAGCGCCGGTGCCCAATGTGCAATGCGATGGCGGTTCCGCCCACCAAGCCAAAACGCCTTGCAAATATCTTCGCGATCGGCAAAAGTTTTACCTGCTCTTCCGTTAAGATTTCTTCATGCATGTTTCGCGAAATAGAGAGAAAAATAGTTCTTTATCTTTGAATCGTAGTTGCACCGAGGCATGGCCGCTTGCTTCCTAAAAATCGCGGCAACCTTCCTCACGCCGAGCATCTGAATAATTTTTTGTACATCATCAAAATCGCCGTAATTCAAAACTGCTTCCACGATCGCCTCTTGGGAAAGACCATCGTAATTTTTCGTATACCATATCAAGTACGGCTTTTGCTTGATGAATTCGTTGATAGTCATGCACTAACTATAGCAAATTTTTCAGCAAATTTCAACGCTATTTTTTTGCACCAAAAGTGCCTGCCCCCTTACTCCCAACATATCAAACAAAGATGTCAAACACATTAGCGTTTTATAAATATATCGGAAAATAAAATTTTGTATTACGCCTCAACCCACTTCACTTTCAAAAAATGCGCGGCACAGCTCATGCACGGGTCGTAGGCGCGGATAAGTTTTTCAATCTCAAAGCCCATTTTTTCCTTGGGCACCTCCTCGATAAGATCTTCAACGAGGCGCGCAATATCTTCTTCGATATTGATTTGATTCTGGCCAGTTGGGACCACCACCTCCCCTCCGGTTACTAAGCCGCTTGAAGCAAGTTTTACCTTGTGGTAAAGCGTCCCGCGCGGCGCTTCCACCACGCCAACGCCTTCGGCATCGCGGTTCTGCCCTTTGATAACGGGCTCCGGCTGGATTTTTTCATTTCGCAAAATTTCGAGGCCGTCGTCAATCGCATGGAGTATTTCAATCGCCTGCGCAAGGTTGTTGCGGTACACATCTATCGAAGGGAAAAGATCAAGTGTAGCACCGAGCGTTTCTTTGGTACGCGGGTGAAGAAGGTCTTTTGCCAGATTCATGCGAGAGAGAGCGCCCACCATGTATGCCTTGCCTTCACGCTTGTATGCGGAGGCCTGCGAATACGGCAAGACAACCCGCTCAAGATGCTCGCCGAATTTTTCTTCGGGAATCGCATCTCCGTCGGACGTGCGTATAATGCCGTTTATAAACCCATAGCGCTCTGGAACAATAGCCGTAAAAATTGTTTCCCGCTCAAAATGAAACGGAGTCTCGGCAAACACTTTAATGAGCCTCTCGACAGCTGGCCGGATGGCTTCAAGTTTTTTGATTGCTTCCGCAACGCCGGCTTCATCGGGAAAATGTAAAAACCCGCCAATCGTCGGATGCAACGCGTGTACGGACCGCCCGGCAATAAGAGTAGAAAGATAATTGCCAGCGGCTTTTATCTCGAATGCATCGTGCAGGAGCTGATGCTGGACAGGGTCGTTTTCATCAAAATCCAGAAACGCATCTTTGCCAAACATGTCCGGAAGCGCAAAAAGGTACAGATGCAAAGCATGGTCTCTGATATTGAGCCCGTACATGGTAAGAATGCGAAGGAACATTGTCTGGCGAGATGGCACAATACCCAGCGCGCGTTCGCATGCCTCTATGCTTGCTAAAATATGGGCATTCGAGCATGTTCCGCAAATGCGGGATAAAAGCTGGGGAAGCGCGATGATTGGTTTCCCTTCCATCGCTTTTGTGAAAAACCGCTTGAACTCCGTTATCTTAAAATGAACATGCTCAACTTTATTGTCTTTAACGCGGACTTCGAGCGAAGCAGATCCTTCAAGTTTTGTAAGACGATCCAATGTAAGATCAAACGTATGCATATATATTATTTAGCTGTTTGTTGAAATTCCCCCACAAACCCAGTAACGGCTTTCAGAAACACGTTCGGATCCATGGGACAGCCGCCGATTTCAGCATCAACTTTCACGACCTCCGAAACTTTTAACACTTTCGGAAGTGCGGCAAACCGCGCGGTAAGAAACTCGATTTCCTTTTTTTGCTCTTCATTGAAATAATTTCGTTGGCCCGCGGGCATACCCACGACAGCACACGCCCCAACCGCTACCAGCTTCTTGGATTTTGAACGAATCTCCTTAAGCTTCTCCGCGTGTCCGTCGGAAGCGATAGCCCCCTCAATAAAAGCAATATCGAGCTCGTCGAGAATATTGTTTGTGCGAAGCACCCGGACATGCCTGAAATCAAATAACTTTTTCCATTCCTGCCAGTGGTCGTTTAAAAGCTCCGTAAAAACAATAACATTGTCTTCGCAGCACGAGAAAGAAAACCACCCAACCCGTATTTTAGTATTCGCATCCATGTATATAACTACGTAATTATTGTACCAAAGATGCAAGATTAAACGAGTGGTCGCCTAGTTCTTTTTCTTTCCCCTCGACTTTTATATCCCGCTCGATAATCTTCGAGACTGCTCCGAGTTCTGCCGCCCTGTTGATAAATGTCGCGCCGATGACCTCTCCGTCTTTCACTATGATGCGGGCGTACGAATTCATTTCTTTCGAGCCGCGCGGGATGATGAGGCGATCTGACTCGGGTCGCACATCCCCCACAAAACCGATTGTAATACCAAACCCCTGCGTCGTATAAAACGAAACGAGGCGAAACGGCTCGCGTGACCCAGCCATATTGAGTGCGGCAACCCGCCCCTGCATCTGCGCGTTGACCCAGTTGCCAAGCTGTATTGTCTCTCCAAGAATAAGATCGTTAAACTCGGCGGCATCCCCGGCAGCCCACACCGACTGGATATTTGTTTCAAAATATTCATTGGTCAAAATACCTCTTCCGACGGAAATACCGGCGCCTTTCAGCCAATCGAGCGGGCAAAAAAGACCAATACCGGCGATAATCATCTCGGCAGGCACGCGCGTCCCATCCTTGAGTATAATGCTCTCAACCGTACCTGCGCCCTCTATTTTTTCCACTTGGGCATTCTTGATAATACGTACGCCACCCTTCTCGAGCGCCTCCTCAATCATAAGTCCGGATGTTTCATCGAGCAGATTCTGCCAATAGTAAGGCTCGCGAATAAGGAGCGTCACGTCGATATTGGCGAGGCGCAACATATCGCACATCTCAAAACTCACAAATCCTCCTCCGATACTGGCGGCGAGTTTGATCGCGCGCGTCCGCTCAATAATACCCTTCGCATCATCAAGCGAGCGCAAGACAAAAATACCTTCGAGATCCGAGCCTGGCAACGCAAGTTTCCGCGCGACTCCGCCGATCGCGAGAAGAAGTTTTTCATATTTTAACAAAGTCCCGTCGTCGAGCTTTACGGTTTTTCCGGCCGAGTCAAGCTCCACAGCACGCCGCCACGCGATAAGCTGGATAGCGTTTTCTGCATACCACGATTCTTTTTTGAGCCAGATTTGATCAAGCGCAATTTTGCCCAAGAAAAAATTCGGCTTTGAAAGCATGATACGCGAATAGAGCCGGTAGGGCTCGTCGGAAATGATTGTGATACTACCCGTCGGATCTTTTTTCCTCAATGTTTCGGCGGCCGTAGTACCAGCAACACCGCCACCGATGATGAGATAGGTAATTGTATCAGAAGTCATTGCGGAAATATCTTACTTCCGTCCTCCGCGTACAAAGTAATAGCGAATGTCGGACAGGATTGGGCTGCCACAAGAATCGCATCGTCTGCCAATGCGGAATCCTCCAATTGCGCCCGTTCTGCGGGACCCGAATTTTTTACACCCCCTTTGAGCTTGAGCACCGCCTTATTTTCGCCGTCGAGCTCAAATATCCCTCCTGCCGTTACAACGCAACTTGCCGCTCCGATGCATAAATTCCGATCTACAACTACTTTATGTATTTTACCGTTTGCCATAGCAATAAAAAAATTAATCCTATAACGTCTCCATTATAAAGTGATCTCATAAAAGAGCAAAGGTAAACGTGTGTATAGAAAGAATGTTGCGCGCTACTCAACTGCCTTCTCATGTATGCGTAGCACATATGCTTCGCAAATCCGCGATATGAGAGAGGGCCCATAGAAAATCATACCAGTAATAAGCTGGATAAGATCCGCGCCGGCGTTAAATTTCGCCATCGCATCCTCGGGCGATAAAATACCACCGCATCCAATAATGGTAAACCGCTCTCCAAAACGCCCACGCGTCTTTTGGATCAGCTCATTTGAAGGATTAAAACACGGCTTCCCGCTCAAGCCACCCTTGTATTTTTTCGGCGCCTCCTCGGGGAAATCAAGCGCCCCATAGTTTTTATTGAGATTCCCGATGACAACGCCCGATATTCCATAACGATCCGCGATAGACAAAAGCTCGGCAAAATCGTCCCACGAAATACTAATCGGCATTTTTATATAGATCGGCTTGCGGCAAGGAACTGCCGCAATCTCCTTCAGCAAGAGCGGCAACAGCGCGGGATCAGCGAATGTCTCGCCGCAAAATGCGTTGGGGCAGGATATGTTGAGCGTGTAGTAATCGCCGACGCCAGCCTTTGTAAATGTTTGCAACGTTGTTACGTAATCGCGAATACCTTCATCTGCCGCCGCCGCCTGCTCGTCATTTGTACGCGCGATGGAAATGCCTATGACAAAATCCTGCTCGCGTTTTTTGGCGGCAATTCGCTTAAGAATACGATCCGCTCCTTCGTTGCGGAGCCCCTTATTCACAATAATGCTTTGCGACCGAGGAAGCCGCGTGAGGCGTGGGCGCGGATTGCCTGTACATGGACGGGCGGTAACCGACCCGACCTCCACCCCTCCAAAAGAAAAACTCGGCAAAATACGGGTCAGGCGCGCGTTGTAATCAAATCCCGCCGAAAGTAACACAGGAGTTTTATATCGTATGCCGTCAACGGTTTTTGATATGTCCCGACCGCGATATCCGTAGACAGCAGATAATACGCGCCGTCCCACGCCAAAATTTCCAAGCTTCTCGCCAAGCGCAACAAAAGCATCATGGACATGCTCCGGATCAAATCGAAACAATATAGGTTTTATGAGTTTTGTATATATCATCTAGCGCATCTCTCCTCCTCTATTGTGTATAGCACAACCGGCTTTTTGGAAGATAGAGTATGGCGGACTATATTCAACGGTTAATTCCTATCTTCTTCTGAAGATAATCGGAAAAATAGCCCGCATAACGCTTTTGTAATTCGAGAATCCGCCAGTCATCTCCAGTAATAGTCTTCCTACAGTTATGTGCACCGCATATGCATTTGAACGAATACTGAGACGATTCGAACATCGCGTAATCAAGCGTTATTTCTTCGCCAGGCTCGACATCGCGAATTGCAACAATCTGGAGCGAACCTTGTATACCACAATTTGGCTCGCATGAATGATTGATATGGTCTTCATCCTCTATATCGTCTGTGGACACCGCGGCGAAAAACAAGTCATCATCAACCTGAATCATGTAATCGTTACCTTGTTCGTAGAGGATATCGGCTTCCTTGCAATTGATAAACTCACCGCGACCGCTTGAAAAATCAACTACAAGCTCATCCGCAAAAATTTTGTCACCAGCAAAAAGTCCCTTGCCATGCAGGCTACTCGGCCGCATCACAACTTTTGGGGAACTACATGATTTCATTGCGTACAAAAAAAACTAAAAGCGATTTCCGCCAGGGCGGCGGCGCCTGTGCAAACCTCCCCCTCCTCCACCTGGATGAAAAGGACGCGGAGAACGAGAATGCTGTGGGTAGTTTCTTTGCGGTGGAGGCGGCACAAACGCCCGAGGTGAAAATTGGCTCACGGGGGCTTGTGGCGGCAGCTCGGGGAGCTTTGAGATAGGCAAGCTCTTGCGTATCGCGTGCTCAATCCCGCGAACCTCTCGTTGCTCGCCGGGCGAAGCAAAAGTAATCGCGTGCCCGCCCGCACCCGCGCGGGCCGTGCGGCCGATCCTATGTATATAATCGTCGGATGTCGAAGGCAGATCAAAATTAATTACGAGCTCAATCCCAATCACATCAATCCCCCGCGAAGCGATATCTGTAGCAACGAGTACGCGATACTTGCCGGATTTGAATCCGCCGAGAGCTTCTTTCCGCTGATTAAGAGAACGATTTGAGTGAATTTCGGCGGCACTTACCCCGCTATTTCGGATTTGCCGAGTAATTTTAGTTGCGCCGTGTTTCGTCCGCGTAAAGACAAGCGTGGGGCCCTGATAGGTTTCGAGGAGTTTCCCGAGCAGTCTGATTTTCTGATCTTTGGGAACGATAAAAAGTTCGTGCGTAACGCGCTCGGCCATCGTACCTGCCGGCGCTATCTCAACGCGAACCGGAATTTTAGTATGGCGGGAAGCCATCTTCATAATCTCCGGCGGCATGGTTGCCGAGAAAAGCATGGTTTGGCGTTCTTTCGGGAGTGCGTGAAATATTTTTTCAATTTGCGGCAAAAAACCCATATCAAGCATGCGATCCGCTTCATCGAGTACGACAATGCGAGTATCGTCGAGCCGGACATTTTTTTGCTGCAAGTGATCGATAAGCCTTCCCGGAGTTGCTATGATAATATGCGGTTTTTTCGAAAGCGCAAAAATCTGCGGGCCCAGAGAAAGCCCGCCGATCAAAACTGCGGTGCGAAGACCAATCGTATGGCCGATTTTGCGAAGCGCCTCTTCTACTTGAAGCGCGAGTTCCCTGGTAGGCAATACGACAAGCCCCTGCCCCTTTGTTTCCGAAATACGCTGAATCATCGGGATGCCGAAAGCAAGCGTTTTACCGGTTCCTGTCTGCGCAATACCGACGACATCTTTTCCCTGAATTGCAATCGGGATCGCCTGTTTTTGTATCGGCGTCGGCGTTTTAAAATGAAGATGATTGAGCGTCTCCAAAATAGCGGGTGCAATACCCAAACCGTAAAATCCTGCTCCTATATTTTCTTCGTTGTGCTGATGCTGCATAAATAATTATTGATTGCGCCGCGCTCGCGAACGGTCCGCATCAGTAAGATATTGCTTTCGAAGGCGCACGCTCTGGGGAGTTATTTCCAGATATTCGTCCTCCGCCATAATCTCGAGTCCTCGCTCGATCGTAAGCTCGTAGGGCGGGGTGAGGTCTATCGCTTCGTCAGAGCCAGACGCACGGACATTGGTAAGCTGTTTCCCCTTCGTCGGATTTACGTGTAATTCGTCGCCTTTTGATATATTCCCTATTACCATTCCAGTATATACCTCAACACCAGGACTGATATAGAGTACGCCGCGCTCTTGGAGCCCCCAGAGAGAATACCCGAGAGCTTTTCCGTCTGCCATTGAAACCATTGAACCAACCGTGCGGCGGCGAATCTCGCCCGCATACGGCCGAAAACCCAATACGTGAGAAGACATTATCCCCTCGCCCTTGGTATCAATCACAAACTGGCTCCTGTATCCAAGAAGGCCGCGCGTAGGACCCTCGAAAAGAAGCCGCACGATCGTATCTTTATGAAAAACACCCTTCAAAACGAATCCGCGAGAGCCGAGGCGCTCAATGATAGCGCCTTGGTATTCGCTGGGTATATCTACAACAACTTCTTCAAATGGTTCATGTTTTGCTCCGTCAACTTCGCGTATGATTGCTTGCGGCTGGGAAACCTGAAGCTCATATCCCGCACGCCGCATATTTTCGAGTAAAATCGCGATATGCAGCTCGCCGCGGCCGTTCATGCGGAAACTGTCAGAAGCGGTAAAGTCAATGCGGAGACCGACATTGACTTCAAGTTCGCGCTCGAGATATTCGCGAAGCTGACGCGAGGTCACATATTTTCCTTCGCGCCCTGCAAACGGAGAATTATTTATCAAAAACGTAAGCGCAATAGTCGGCTCATCAATAGCAATCGCCGGTAACGGTTCTGCATCCGCGTCCGACGAAACAGTCTCCCCTATCTCAATATCCGGAATGCCTGCAATGAGTGCGATATCTCCCGCGCCTGCTTCGTTGGCATCAATTTTTTCAAGGCCGCGGAAAGTAAAAACTTTCGTAAGCTTGCCTGACCGCGTCTCTCCGTCCGGTTTTTTTATAAAAACGCTCTGGCCCGGTTTCACTACGCCCTCGTGTACGCGGACGACCGCCAAGCGCCCGAGAAAATTATCATACCCGAGATTAAACGGTTGAAAGCGAAGCAGTTTTTGAGTATGCTCCTCGGACGAAACACACGGCACATATTTGAGAATAGCATCGAGAAGCGGAGTGAGATTGGTCGACTCATCGGTAAGCTGTAATTTCGCGACACCGGCGCGGCCTATAGTATAGATAATGGGAAAATCCACCTGCTCGTCCGATGCACCAAGTTCAAGAAAAAGCTCAAGCACCTGTTCTTCCGTACGCGCGGGGTCTGCGGCGGGTTTATCTATTTTATTGATAACCACAATCGGCTTAAGCCCAAGCTCGAGTGATTTTTTAAGAACAAAACGCGTTTGCGGCATCGGACCCTCTTGCGCATCCACTACGAGCAATACGGAATCGATTGAGCGAAGCACGCGCTCGACCTCGGAGCCGAAATCGGCATGGCCCGGCGTATCAACGATATTGATTTTGGTATCGCGATAAAAAATCGCGGCGTTTTTTGAATAAATAGTAATCCCGCGCTCCAACTCAAGCGTGTTTGAATCCATCGATACTCCTTCTTTTGCAACGCCTGTTTCGCGCAGCAATGCATCGGTGAGCGTCGTTTTCCCATGATCAACATGGGCAATAATAGCGATATTGCGAATTTCCATCCCGTTAGAGACGAATCGCGGCTTTCCTGCGTCGTCTATATCTACACTAATAAATGATATTTCGACTTTAGAACATCAAGCAAGCCGCTGTCTCTTACGGGATCCATAAAAAAAGCGGCCGCCTTGGCCAATAATTTCATAGTACACCAATACAAAGATATGGTCAATAATTCGTAAATAAATACTTTGGCGATCAGTAATCTAACTTATTGACCCAATCGGGCACTTTCGCATTTGCAGGAGCATCGTACTGCGACGTGTATGGCTTGATATCAAGGATTGGCGTGCCATTGATAACATCAAGACCTTCTACAATGACAACATTGTTTTTTATATTCAACAGCTTGACAGTTGATACTCCGATTGGGTTCGGCCGTTGCGGACAGCGGCAAGCAAATATGCCAACCTCGGGCACTTCGCCGACCTTCCCCTGTGGCACATGGCGGATATCACACGTTTTTACGTCATGCATCCAGTAAATAACGATGAGATGTGAATAGTCTTCAAGGCCCTTGAGTGCGTCTTGATACTCTTTATTGAGAACAAGGTCTGTCGTTACAGAAGCCCAGCCGCCAAAATGTTTCTTCTCTTGGTTTTTTGCAGCGCCTATTGATTGTAAGGTAATTTCCATAAATTGTTTTATTCGCCAAATGCATTATAACTCATATACTACGCCGAGAATACCTGACCTTATTTTTTCGAATATATCGTGCGTAGAATTTTTTTCACTTTTTCCAAACTTCCCCAGTCGTGTATTGAAATAGGGAGAGTATTTTTGTTAATTTTCTTTAAAGCCGCGATTTTCTTTTTCAGTTCCCCCGCCGATATCATATCGCTCTTCGAAAGAAATACATACTCGGTTTTCTTTACGAGTTTCTTGCTGTATGTTTTGAGTTCATTTTTAATTGTTCTATAATCTTTCGCGGGGTTTTCCGATTGGGCGGAAATTAAATGAAACAGCGTTTTCGTCCGCTCAATATGGCGGAGGAATTTTATACCCAAACCCTTGCCGCCCGACGCGCCCTCGATAAGCCCGGGGATATCCGCAAGAATAAGTTCGTAATACACCCCAAGGTTCGGCTCAAGAGTCGTGAAAGGGTAATTTGCAACTCTGCTTTTTGCTTTTGTAAGCTCGTTTAAGAGACTGGATTTACCGGCATTCGGCAGTCCGATGAGACCCACATCGGCAATAAGCTTGAGCTCGAGCCATACGGTAAAACATCCGCCGGGTAAACCTTCTTGGAACCGCTTTGGAGTAGTATTTTTTGGAGACCGGAAATGAAAATTCCCTTTGCCGCCATTGCCGCCTTGCGCAATCAGCACTCTCTCGCCGATTTTTAACACTTCTGCGATTTCTTTTGTTTCAATTTTTCGGATTACCGTTCCGACGGGAACTTGTAAAACAAGGTCGTCGCCGTTAGGACCGTCATGAAATTGATCCTTCCCGTTCGCGCCATCTTTCGCTTTTATGTCTTTTTTATATCTGAATTGACCGAGAGCGCTTATATCGGAAGTACCTTCAAAATAAATACTGCCGCCATTGCCTCCCGACCCGCCAGTCGGCCCCAAACTCATTAGATTTTTATTGAAAGCAACAGCTCCCCTGCCGCCGTTACCGGCTTCCACTTTAATTGTTACATCATCAATAAACATGCTACATAATAGTACATCGGTTTGTGCTGGAGTGCTAATTTTTGAACGCGTTCCAGTCGGATCACTGTTGACACTTTTCTAGATAGCCCAAAAGATCCTTAAGCTTACAAGTTGCCAAACCAATAACTGTATCTGCACAGCCATAATAAATATAGAGGTTTTCTCCCACAATCACGGCCCCTCCCGGAAAAGTAACATTTGGCACAAGGCCATTTCTTTCATATTCTGTAACTGGCTGCAAAATGTAACCCGGCGCGCGGACAATTAATTTATGAGGATCATTGTAATCAACCAGCGCAGCCGAAATAGTCCACGAGTCAGACATTGATTCTGCAGAAAAAATCAGGAGCCAGCCCTTATCTGTTCTTATAGGGATCGCGCCCAGTTCGGGTCCGCGCCTTAGCCACTGATATGTTTTGAGTACGGCGGTTTCTTCTGAATGAGCTAAAAAAGTATTCCATTCATCGTCAGACCGAGACATCAATGATGCAATAGAATCAAAATAACGAACGGCAATATGTGAATTTGCTGAATCCGAAGATACGGTAAGCGCGAGAGCAACCTTCCCGCCATGTACCTTTTCAGAAAAAAGAGCAGCGGCTTTTGATCGTATCGGCGGACCGATAATGCCGTGCTTTGTACTCTCGATAAAATCTTTTGTCGTGGCAAGAGCAATCCTAACATTTGGTTTCTTTGCCCTGTCTTCAATCGGACTATCAATAGCCGTATATGTAATATAAAAAGTATCGTCAACTTTGGTAATTCGTGGATCTTCACAACCATATGTATCGTATTCCTCACTGGGGCTGATGAAAGGATGCGGTCTTCGCTCAAAATGGATACCGTCTTTGCTTTCGGCATAACCGATATAAGAAATCTGGTGAGTTAAATAAAAACCGGGGCGATATAGTTTCGGTTGCGCTTCTTGTGTTTGGCGAGGATACGTTCGATACAGCATCTTAAACACGGCATCGTCATATATAACAGAGGGGTTGAAAACGGCTTGAGCTTCCCATTCAATATCCTTGCGTGGGACAAGGATCGGCGAAGGATTTTGATCATTCGGATACCGTTCTAAATCAAATTTCATGTGGTCAATTCTTTTGCGTTTTCATCTCTTTTGTGCGGCGGGCTTTCTTGTTTTTCCGAACCGGGTTCATCATTGCGTTCTTTGCCTTCCCCTCGAGACGGGGCGGCCGCGTGAGATGAAGCTCGCGTTCCTTTGGGACCTTTAAAATCTGTTTTTTCATACGAAGTAAAAAATTAAAAGAACCAGCGGCTTTTACTAAATAATATCGTCGTTACTTCTTCTAACGGAACAATAATGAAAGCGGATATAATATGAGTCCTAAAGCAGAACCGCCAAAAGAGACCGGCTGTTCCTCTGGAGGAGGCGGCGGCGGGATAAACTGCTGCTGCTCAATTGGCTGGCTCATTTCCGCGGGCGGGTTGTATATCCCCTGGGTTCCCTCTTGTGTGGGTGGAGGAGGAAAAGAATATCCTTCCGGCGGCTGGCTAAAACCTTCCGGTGAGATTTGCGTTCCCGGCTGCATTGGCTGAAGCGGCAACTGATATTGATATTGCTGATAACCTTCAGGGGGCGGGGGGCAATTTTCGCCTTCGCATGGCATAGGATTAAAACCTGATACTGGCGCGCCACCCTGCATTGGCTGAGCTGGCGGCTGAAAATTTCTGCACGCATCAGGATTTGATTCGCAATATCTCTTGCACTCTTCCGGGCTTGTACATCCGCCAGGGCCTGTCATCCCAGGACCCGATACTCCGCCACCGGGAGGCATATTGCCTGGACCACCGCCTTCCGGAGGCATAGAACCAGGAGCCCCTCTACCTTCCTGCCCTTGAGGCATATTTTTTTCAAAACACTCCCGCATTTTATCGCCAATTTCCCGCGGAGGCATTGCTTCACCGCTTTTAAATTTCGCCATTGTTTCCGCTCCTACCACTGATTCCAAACACGAATACACTTCCGGTGGCATATTCTGCATCGCCGTCTTAAATTGCTGCTTGCTCTGTTCCATCTGCTGGAGATCGGCTTCCTGCATCATACCGTTTTCTTTCGCAAAATTGAAACAGGTCTCTTGATTGTTTACGTCATTACAAAAACTTTCGCACTCTTCCTTGCTCTTGCACCCTCCTGGGCCCTTGCCTCCTGTTTTTTTCATCATTTCAAATTCTTCTTTCGTCATCATCCCGTTGTCATAGGCAAATTGCGCGCACGTTTCCATATTTCCTTCCTGCTGGCAAAAAGAATCGCATTCATCTTTACCGCGGCATCCGCCAGGACCCTTGCCTCTTGTTTTGCGAGCCATTTCCGCGTCTTTGGGATCTATAAATCCCGCGGCCAGCGCAAAATCAAAACAAGCATCAAAATGTTCCTCCTGAGAACAATACGCATCGCACTCTTCCTTGCCCCTGCAAGGAGGCGGCTTGGCTCCGGCTTTTATCGCGGCGAGAACTTTCTTTGATTCCTCAAGCTCCTGTGGTTCCATAAAACCGGCTTCCTGCGCAAACGTTATGCATTCTTCCATATTGGCTGATTCCGAACAATACGAATCGCATTGCTTTTTACTGTCGCAGGAAGGCATCTTTACTCCGCTGGCCTTGGCTGCCTGAATTTTTTTGGCTTCTTCCAATTGTTGAGGCGGCATCAAATCGTTCTTCTCCGCGAAAGCCACGCACTCGTCGATATGCGAAACGGAATCGCAATATTTTTCACACGTATCCTTTGTCTTACACCCGCCGGGACCAGGACCGGCGCCTAACAATTTCCTGGCGGTCGCAATTTCTTCAGACGACATCAAGCCGTTTTTTTCCGCAAAATTAAGGCACGCATCATTATTGGACGGTTTATCGCAATAATTCTTGCAAGCCTGTTCGTTTGCGCAATTGCCCAGCTCACTCACTGGATATTGAATATCCGCGGCAAAAACAATAACGCCGATGCTTACGGCACCGAATAGAGCAAGCGCGAGAGCGAAAAAATATTTTTTATTCATGTTATTTAAATGGGTTAGTTTTTACGCCGGAATATGGGTTCGTTTTGGAAACTGGATTTGTGTCTGGCGCGTTTTCCATCGGATTCGATTGGGGGTCGATTGAAGGCAACACTCCTTGAGACGCCTGGCTGCTCAAATTATCCGTCGAATTGCCGGCTTGTTCGAGAGCATTGATCCCTGTCGATTCAGCCGGCACGTTTGATTTTTTATAATATCGATAGCCAAACGCCGCCGCACCTACGACTAAAATGGCGCCCAAAACACCGATACCCACCAAGAGTCTTTTATCCATAAATGTATTATAACTCCTTCCTACTATACAACCACTATCATATGTGTGAATTTCGATAGCAAAATCACCGACTGATTGCGGCAACTTCCGCTATCACCGTTGTTGTAGCAAACAAAGAAAGCGTTCGGGCTAGCAAGAGTAAAAAGCTTGACTTTTCATACATAAATGCTATAATCTCTTCCAGATTTTCCAACCAACCGGGCAGCTATGCCATGAGCTTCGTGCTCGAAAATAGCAGAGAGGACTGGAGAAATGAACGAACTTTTCTTGTTCGGGTTGCTCCTGCTCAACCTCGGGATCAGCTCTTGGAACGCGTACGCATCGGGAGCGTACCTGACCGAGAGCAAGATCATCGGTGGGTGGACGCGCTTCGTCGTCTGGTGCGGTCTCGTCATGTCCGCCAGTGGCTTCACGTGGGTGTACATGACCGTCCTCACCATGATCGCAGTCGCCGGGCAGTGGCTGACGATGGAGTGGGGCGATGTGATGTTCAAGCTTGGCTATCTCATCATCATCCTGCCCATCATCGGCAGCGGCTTCGGCATCTGGGCGCACAGCCTGGCCGAGGCGTACCGCGAACGCAACTTCGGGAACATCGCGATCGCCGGCTGGAACACGTTCGCTCAAGCCCACAACACGTGGCAGGCCGCGAGCCACGCCCCGAGCTTCCTCAAGGACGTGATGGAAGCCTTCTCCGGGAAGAACAGGAAGAGCAGCAAGGACGGCGCCATGGCAATGCTCGTCATCCTGCTGGTCATCCTCGCCGTAGCAGGCGGCGCCATCACCACGGGGCTCATCGCTCGCTGGGCCGACCGTCGCGTCGCGCTCGACGTGACTGGCGAAGCTCCGATGCATGGTCGTCGGCGAACTCCCGTGAGGGCATGAAGACGACTTCCTCTCCTGACCGCGATCTGCAGCAGTTCTTTTCATCAGTAGTGTGTGCGTGTAAGCTAGGCAGAATCCGAAAGTTGGCGTCATAGAAAATATGTGTTATGCGGAGAAACGCCAACCGCCAACCAAGGAGGACGCCATGGCGATGCACGCGACCCGGACGGACAGCCGGTCCCCGGAGATCTACAACGACGGAATGGTGCGGATCAGCCGCAACCACTGTCGGGAGATCTTCATCACGGACGTCCGAACGGGAACCACGATCCGGTTGAGCTCGTACCCACATGTAGGCGGTGGACTCCAGTTCACTACCAGTGCGATCGTCGAGCCGATCAGGATCACCAACATGATCGGATGGCGCGTGGGACCGCGCTAGCCGATCAACGGGCAAACGCGCCCGTCCAACCGAGAGCCCGCCTAGTAGGAAACGAACGGCGGGCTTTTCATTCCCAATTATTTTGATATCCCCAGGACGGTTTTCTTTAACGCATTCAAATCTAATCGAATTAATTTTGACTTTCCTTCTTTTTCAACAATAGGCAAGCTTATGACTCCTCTGCCAACCTTCTTGTCTCGAAGCACGGCTCCCCAGGCAAATTGAAAATCTTGATCAACCGCAACCCCAAGACCATCCAAAAGTTTTATCAAATTATGTCTTACTGATGGTGGCGTAACGCCTAAAGATTCAGAAATTTTTAATTCCTGAAGCACGCCAATGAGCACCGCCCGCCCATGGCTTATCTTATGCCGTAACTCCAATGCATGGCCAACAGTGTGCCCAAAGTTGAGTGTTTGGCGGATTCCAGTATCTTTAACATCTCTAGCCACATAATATTGTTTCACTTGTACTGATTTTTCTATAATTTTCTTCAAGCGCCGGCTTCGCATAAGAGTAGCCGCCTTTTCTCTCTTGAGAAGAGCCAATATCGACGAATCTTTAATAAGCCCCGCTTTAATTATTTCGCCAAGCCCGTCAATAACCTGTTCTCGTGGGAGATGCGTAAGAAGACGAGTATCCAGCACGATTGCTAAGGGCTGATAGAAACTGCCTATTTGATTTTTGTAATGCAAAAAATTAATGCCTGTTTTGCCTCCATGGGCGCTATCAACCTGCGCTAAAAGCGTGGTCGGCATCTGCACATATTTAATCCCGCGTAGATACACCGACGAGGCAAAACCCGTTACGTCACCTACCGATCCGCCGCCAAAAGCAATAACAATACTGCGGCGGTCTATTTTGAGATCGGCAAATTTACCGAGTAACTTCCTTAATTCATCCCATTCTTTTGCCGCTTCTCCATCGGGAATTAAAATTATGTTCTTTCGAGATACCCCGATTTCTTTAATAGCCCAGCCCAACTTTTTTACTACCTTAGCTGAAGTAACAAGATAAACAGCCGAATGCTTCTTTTTCTTCAAAAGCTTGTTTAGTAACGTAATTGAATAGAGAATTTTTGGATTTTGCATAAATTACATTAACAATATATAAACGCCCGAAAACATAATCAGAGCCCCGATGCATTTTTTAACCAGAATACCGATAGATATATCTTCTCGAATAATATTTGGCAGAAAAATAGTTAATACTATACCGATAACGATTGCATAAAAAGACTGCACTTGCATCACAACTGTAACCAGCCCGGCTGACGGGCCAATGGCAAGAGCTTTTTTAATGCTCATCTGGCCAAAAAAGTCCAAAAGATTGTTTCCGGAAAACCAAACATATTTACCGGCTGTGGCGGTTTTCAGTCCGTCAATTATCTGTTTCCTCATGGAAGGAATAATGAAAAGTGCCAGCCCGGCTAGCGCCGAACCAAGATTATCAAGTATAAAATAATCCCAAAAAGACATTTTTGTGAGCCCGTAATCTATGAGCAGTGTCATCATAGACCACATAAGAATAGCTATGAGTATCATCCCGAAACCATTGATAAAAATATTTCTGCTCTTTTCAAGAGAAACCATGAACGCACCTACCAAGACAATAATAAACGCAAGAAACTCATTGGAGGATAAAGTCTGGCCTAACAATATAAAAGCTAAAATTACCGTAACAACAGGAGTGAGTGTGGAAAGAATTACCAATGGAGAGGTATCTCCCTGTTCAAGAGCTTTGCCATAGAAACCGTAAGAATAGATGAGAATTACGCCTGTTACAATCGGTATCCAAAAATACACAGATAATCCCGGCATCCCAATAAAAAAGAAAAGGCCAACGAACAAAAACCAGCTCGTAATTGTCGAGAAGAAAAGAAAATCAAAAATTCCCCGCGTGTATTTGCCGAGAATATATTTATCTACGAAATTGGAAGAAGCCCAGAATAACGGCGCAAGTAACGAAAGAGAAACCCAACTCATATTATGTAAGCAAATCGTCTATTTTTAATACCCGCTAAATTGTATCTTCTCAACACTTCACCTTGCCACTCCGGCCAAGAACTATGTAAGTTGAGACCGTGTAAGCGGCATTTGAATCACTTTAGTATAACAGATTGGGGGCATCTCAATCAGGTCAAAAAATAAGACAAAAGCTGCATACGTCTGCTACCATATACAAATGAGACGCAATATCGCAACCACCTCACTTTTGTTTTTTTTGCTCTTCCTTATGCCTTCGAGCGTTTTTGCAGCCGTGCGGTCGCTCTCGTTGGGACTCTCGGGCAGCGACGTTCGAACCCTCCAGAATGCTCTCATCGCCAAAGAATATCTCGCCGCAGGAAAAGCCACCGGTTACTTCGGCCTGCTTACAGAAAGTGCCGTAAAAAAGTTTCAATGCGCCCAGGGTATCGTATGCTCGGGGACAAAGACCTCGGGCTACGGCGTCTACGGGCCAAAAACGCGGGCGGCGCTCTCGGGTTTCGCCGGTACAGCAAGCGCGGGGAAAGCGCTTGAGTTTTCCGGGTGGATACCCTACTGGCGCGCAGCGACAGGAACAGCGGACGTGACCCCGCATCTCTCGCAGCTCACAAGCGTGATGCCCTTTGGCTACACGGTTAAAAGCGACGGTACTCTTGCCGACACAGCGCATCTTACCGAGGAACCTTGGACATCGTTCATCGCCGCGGCAAAAAAAGAAAAGGTCCGCATCGTCCCCACGGTGATGTGGGGCAACGGCACTGCCATACATCGCGTTCTTAGCAACACTGCTACTCGCATCGCGCTCGAGGATGAAATAGCAAACGTGGTCAAACAAAACGGCTTCGACGGCATCGACATTGATTTTGAGGCAAAACAGCACGAGACAATAAATTATTTCTCGACCTTTCTGAAAGGTTTGGACATGCGCCTGGGCAACAAGTGGCTTTATTGCACCATTGAGGCGCGCATGCCGCTCAACGACCGCTTTAGCCCCGGCGCAAGCATCCCCCCAGATGCCACAGACTACGCCAATGACTATGTGCAGATGAACAAGTACTGCGATCGAGTGGAGATTATGGCATATGACCAGGGCACGATAAACGTACGCCTCAATGCCGTCCGAACGGCGCCATACGCACCGGTTGCCGATCCGGGATGGGTCGAGAATTTAGTTACACTTGCGGCCAAGAGCATTTCAAAAAATAAAATAGTGGTTGGTGTGCCGACCTATGGTTACGAATATGAGGTTACGCCGCTATCGGCTTCAAAATATAAATATAAACTGCTCTGGCCTTTTAACCCCCGCTATGCAACCGATATCGCTTCGAAAATTGGCATCACACCCTCGCGAAACAGCGCTGGTGAAATCGGATTCAGATATAACCCCAAGCTACTTGAGCCGGCTCCTACCGGTGCCGACGCCACTCAAATTCAGCAAGCAACAACCGCTTCCACTACGGTCGCTCAAAATGCTGGCTCGCAGATAAGCACCGACCAGCCCTTCAACTACATATCGTGGAGCGACGCGCAAGCCATTGCCGACAAAGTAGCGTTGGCGCGCAAATTGGGCGTACGTGGCGTCGCAGTCTTTAAGTTCGACGGCGGAGAAGACCCAGGAATGTGGGGCGTGTTGAAATAAGGCGCTCGGTTCTCTCACACAAGGCTGATTATTTCGAGCTAGAGCCGTGGTCGGTCAAACTCTGCAAGGTGTTACTGATATTTTTTTACTTTAGCTCTATTACTTACAAAAATCGGCTGTTTCTTGTAACCTATTGCTTAAATCAACAACATAAGCTCCCTCTTGATCAGCGACTAGCTGGCAATAACATCTGTTGATGGTATTCGCTATTGCTTTAACCTTTTCCGATCGTTGATTAAATAACTCGCTATATTTTTCTCTTGCGTCATTTTGGACAAGAACGCCTTGATTATCCAATATATATACAGATTCGAGAAATCGATTTATACTTATTATTTTCCCGGCCACGTACAATAACCGAGAAACAAGATTCTCGTCGTAATGCTTGCGTATGAATTCTATATTATCTATATATATATAGCTGACTCCAGTTTTTCTACAAAAAAAATATTTCCTGGCTGTGGACTAAAATTCACCAGAGAATTTTCAATAACCCCGCAATTGCTGATATTAGCACTTTGTATTGTATTTTGAATTGTCTGTTGCGAACGCTCAATCTGTATAGCAAAGAACAAAATGGAAAACATTATTCCTCCAAATGTAAGCATATACTCAAGCTTAGGTTTGTAAAATGCTTCCCAAAACATAAAGCTTAGTACAAGTACAGATATGAACAGCCCGGATAGAGTCCCCAAACTAAAAGGGAAAAAAACTCGAAAAAAAATCGGACATATAACGAGCGTGAATATAAAAATTATTTTTGCTGTATGTTTTTTCATAACCTCGTAACTAAATTCCTCACGCCTTTCCTGCACAAAGCTCCGGGCCCACGATTCGAACGTGAATTTTCTGCTCCAAAGGCAGACGTCCTGCCGTTAGACGAGCCCGGAGCTTTGTGCGGGATAAACACTAACCGCCGTCCTAACAGTAGATTTACCCGCCTGTCGGCGAGAAAATCATTCATATATAATATCATATTTTGCTCTCTTTTTCAATCTGCGGGAATAAAAAAACCGGCGAGATTATTCTGCGCCGGGGACGAAACCGATAATGCTGCAAAAATGTGAAAGATCAACCTGATCCTGCGCTCGATCACGGCCGAGGGCATACCGCAAAAACGAGTAAAAGTTCTGGTCCATGGCTTTCGTATCACGCTTCAGCCGATACACAAAACTCCGGAAATACCTTTCACTCTCATTCGGAGACGACCTGAATCCTCCGAGAACCCATGACCTGTAGAGAAGCATCATCGCCCTCATTACCTCGCGCGTAATCTCCACGTCATCATAGAGCGGGCCGAGCAAACGCTTCAGAAGACTTCGGGAAAATCGCACATGAATATTTGTCTTCTCTTCTATACCGTGTATACCGCGTTTCTCGCGAGTTTCGTAAAAAATAACCGTAAGAATCTGACGCGACTGATGATAGTCTGCTTTTGCAAGAAGCGTCTCTGCGGTCTCTTGCGCGAGCGGCAAGGGTCGTGCGATTGGAACTGGTTGCGGCCCGCCCGCTATGGCTTCGTTAGGCGAAGTCGGGTGCGGCTCGTCAGCCGTCGGGCGCGGTGGAGGCGGAGCAGGCGTAGGGGGTCTTGGAGGAGCTGGGGGTGCAGGCGTCGGCTCCCGTACAACGGCACCAGCAACGGGCGGCTCATGAGTGACCGCGCATCGGGCATCCGTCGCTTCATTGCCATGCAAAGGGGCAGCAGGCGGTTCTTGTCTGACTACGATTGCAGTCGCCTCGGGAATATCTTTTCTTTCTTCAAGCTCGCCGATAATTTTCCTGGCATCTCCGATTTTATCGGCAAGACACCGAAACAAGGTGACTATCTCATCGAGCGCCGCGCCAAACCGCTTCGCAACATCATGCGAAACAAGAGCATGTATCTCGGGTACGCGAGACGGATCTATTGCCGTAATGCTGCTCTTTGCAGGTTTTCTGGCGCCACGCGCGCCAGCCGGATAAAGCTGGATGCATCGGGCTACGGTAAATGCGCCCCGCTCCTCGGGCGGCAGAAGACACCGTTTGGTATAATAGATAACACTGCAAGAAGCGCAAAGTCCGAGAGAAACAGATTGTATCGGATTGTGAGTGCACCTAAAGCACGGATCCCCTTTCTTGACCGTATCGAGAGCACGCGCTACTTCCATGGCAACACCTCCCACTTGTAAATAACAGCCTATTCAACAAGTTAGCATGCTTACAGGAAGAATGCCACTTTACTAGGAAAGCTCGTAGGTCATATCTTTGCGCTCCACAATAACCGTCCAGCCGCTCTGCTTGGCGGTGCGATAAAGTTTTGTATTCGGGTTAAATGCGATCGGCCGCTCGACAAGTTTGAGAAATGCGATATCGGTTTCGGAATCCCCCACTCCAATCGAGCCGCGAAACGTAAGCGCCTCTTTCAATACTGCGCGCTTGAGGAGCTTTGCTTTGTTCTCGACAAGATCGCGATAGAGCACACGTCCCGTAAAACGATTTTTCGAATCAACTTCGTAGACACGGCCGTAGACCTTATCGAATCCGTATTCGCGGCAAAAGGGTCCCACGATATCGACGGGGGAACCCGATATCGCTATCAGAAAATGAGTTTTTTTAAGTTTCCCGACAAGATCACGCGTGTAGCGATATATCCGCTTTTGATGAAAATGCATGACGTCGCGCGCAACTGCCCAGAGATTGCGCGCAGGGACGCCTTTGAGGTGTGCGTTGAAACTCTTTACGACTTTTAAGAGGGTACGCGTCGTATGACCCTTCGCGATTGAGCCAACGCGCAAATTCGCGCTCGTAATCTTTGACGGTACTTTTTGGGAACACACCCTCCATAATAAGCCCGTCGACGAGCTCGATTAAAAGAGAGGAGCGGAAAATAGTCCCGTCGATGTCGAACACGGCAACTTGTTTCTTATTTAGAGTATGTCCGGAAACCCGCTTTTGAGTACGAGGCAGTGGATTTTTAAGACGAGACGAAGGAGTGGACGACGCAACGTATCGGAAATACGTTGAGGAGGAACTCTGAGTCGCAGTCAAAAATCCACTGCCGCAGTCAGAATGGGGTTTTCGGACATACTCTAATGCCATAGTTTATGATTTTGCCTGTGCCGCGATATCGAGAAGGGCGAGCTCCAGAGGAAGCTCCTGAAACGGCCCGCGGTACGAGACCTGATGCGCCTCAATAAGCTTTACGAGAAGCCCCTCGACGAGTTTGCGGGGCACATCCTTGTGATCCTTGAAGAATTGCACATGTTCCTCGGATAGTTCACGCGCAAGGCGCTCGAGTTCCTTGGAGCTCAACTCAACGGTAAGAAGCACGCGCACTTCGTTCATAAGCATGCGAAGGAGAATTTTTGCATCCACTCCCCGCTCGAGCACCGAGAAAAGCGCGTCAAGAATACGCGGCGGGTCACCCGCAAGCGAGGCGTCGATAAGTTCATGCACGAGCTTCATCCGCGGGAGCCCGAAAAGGTTTTCAACGGCGTCTTTCGGCGCGCCGTCGGGATACGCATCCATGAGCTGACCGAGATTTGTTTCCGCATCGCGGAGCGAGCCATCCGCGAGAAACGCTATCAAATTGAACGACTCCTCGTCTATTTTATATTTCTCGCTCAAAGCCAAGCGAGCGAGGCGCTCGCGGATTTTTGTCTGCGAAATCCGGCGGAATTCAAAATGCTGAACCCGCGAGAGAATCGTATCGGGAACTTTTTCGGGCTCGGTCGTTGCCAAAATAAACATCGAGTGTTGCGGCGGCTCTTCGAGAGTTTTCAAAAGAGCATTAAAGGCTTCTTTGGTAAGCATATGCACCTCGTCAATAATATATACTTTGCGTTTTGCGTGCGCGGGCGAAAAACGGACCGAATCGCGAAGCTCGCGTATCTCGTCAATGCCGCGGTTCGAGGCGGCGTCAATCTCAATCAAATCAAGCGCCTTGCCAGAAGAAAATTCTTTGCATACGGCACATGTATTGCACGGCTCGCCGTCTTTTACCGGTTTTTCACAGTTATATGCTTTTGCGAGAATACGCGCGATCGTAGTTTTGCCCGTGCCGCGCGTACCGGAAAACAAGTACGCGTGCGAAACGCGACCTAAGCGAAGCGCGTTTTTGAGGACCATGACGATATGGTCCTGCCCCATAATCTCCGAAAACGATTTCGGGCGGTATTTGCGATAGAGAACAAGATACTCGGGCATGTCCATATTGCAAATCGTATCAATAAACAAAGAGGGCGGCAAACTCCAGCTCGGATTTTGCCGTAAGAGATACCATTGCAAAATGTATTTTCGAGAACGCTTTAGGACTTGAAGACAAAAAACTTATACCCGAAGAAGTTCCAGAAAAGAGTGACAATTGTCGCGCCGATTTTAGCAACTACCTCAAGACGCGCGGGAGTCAAGCCATCGAATGGCGGGACAACGCCAGTGAGCACCGTTACGATAATCGTATTTATCGCAATGCCAATCACGGTAATCATCACAAACCCCATAAATTCTTTGCGTGTCGGCGGCACTTTTTCGCTG
>Ga0209541_10003283_pt1 | contig 29903 bp, 25 predicted proteins | sample RifCSPlowO2_01_FD_184027 | JGI IMG/M metagenome (GOLD analysis project Ga0209541, IMG submission 184027) | Groundwater microbial communities from Rifle, Colorado - Rifle CSP2_plank lowO2_0.1 (SPAdes) (version 2) | ecosystem: Environmental > Aquatic > Deep subsurface > Groundwater | place... | reverse complement strand
AACAATTGATATGAGCCTTTCTACAGAAAGATGGAAGAAATATAAAATAAGATGATGAGCAATAGCATGATTTTAGTCCATTCGAGCTTGCTACTTTGCGAAACTTTTATAAAATGAGATAATAAACATAACCGGGGGAAATTATTGTTATGTTCAATATATCCAATCCAGTAATAGGTATCAGGTCATTTTTTTCTAGATCTAATGCTGCAGAATTGGAGATGCAGGTTAGAGAAGCAAAAAGATATTTTCCAAAAAGCGATATAGTAATTGCACTTTACGGCGAAGAGCCAACAAAAACAATAAAAAAATACGCGACAAAAATCTTTCACTACAGTAAAAAGCCAATAGGCTGGACGCAGCCATGGAAAATACTGACAGATTACGCCAAATCTTCAAATTCAAAAGAGCTTATCGTAGTGGATGGTGACAGCCAGCATATTTTTTCCGAAATCAGAAGAGTTTCCAACAAGCATTCTGGAAAAATCGTAATACCTGAAAGGGAAAAAAGGGTAATTTTTCTTTCAGATTCTGAAATAAGCAGGGTAACATTGGAAGACCTAGAGAACACATTTCTAAGGATAAAATATAACTGCATATTAAAAGACCCACAGCCAGGATTGTTTATGATTCTAAATAAGCATGCACTATCCAAATTAAACTTTGAAAATATAAGCCCATGGATAGGGGATGCAGTTTTCCTGAGTCAGATGTATAAAAATAAAATCAAGATATTTTCTCCTAAAATAAAAGTGAGGAGCCAGACAACAACCTCTTTGAATCTAGATATAGTCTTTAAAGGCATTAGCGAACTTGAAAAGTATTTTGATATAAGCTTTTTTGAAGTAATAAATATGCTCAAAAAAAGGCCTGAGCAGTATCTTTACCAAGGAAGATTAACAGAGATAGAACACATCAAAAAAAAATTTATTGAATTTAAGAGCAACATAAAAGTAAAAAGCATGAAAGGCTTGATTTTAGCTGGAGGCCATGGCATGAGGTTAAGGCCAATAACACATACAAAGCAAAAGCAGATTATACCAATTGCAAACAAGCCAATCCTTTTTTATGTTATTGAAGATCTTGCTATGGCAGGAATAAGCGAAATTGGCATAATTACGGGACCAAATAAAGATCAAATAATAAATACGGTTGGTGATGGATCAAGATGGAATGTTAAAATAACTTACATAGAACAGGAAAAGCCGTTGGGACTGGCACATGCAGTCAAGATAGCAAAGGACTTTATCAGAGATCATGATTTTATCATGTACCTTGGAGATAATTTATTGAATTACAACATCAATGATTTTTTGGTGAATTTCCAGAATTCAAATGTGGAAGCGAGCATCCTTTTGACACCAGTTGACAATCCGCAAAATTTCGGAATTGCAAAGCTAGGCAAAAATGGAGAGATAACCCAATTGCTGGAAAAGCCCAAAAACCCTCCGACAAATTTGGCCATTGTTGGAGTTTATGCATTCAAAAATTCCGTTTTTAAAGCAATTGACCATATTAAGCCATCTCCTAGGGGGGAACTGGAAATTACAGATACAATTCAATGGCTGCTGAAGAATAATTATAAGGTTAAGTCGGAATTAGTCCAGGGCTGGTGGAAAGACACTGGAACAGCGGAGTCTTTGCTTGAGGCAAATTATTTAATATTGGATACAAAGCTAGAGGTTTTGAGCAAAGGAAAAGTGGAAAATGGAGCTGCTATAAGCGGCAGAGTTCACATTGGGGAAGGCACTGTTATAAAAAAAGGTGCGTGCATCAGAGGACCTGTAGTTATAGGGCAAAATTGTTTAATTGGCTCGAATGTATATATAGGGCCTTTTACATCTATAGGGAACAATGTGCAGGTTTTGAATGGAGAAATTGAATATTCTATAATCCTAGCTAATTGCAAAATAAGCACTAATCAGAGAATTGTAGAAAGCATTATAGGAGAAAACTGCACAATAACCTCGGAAAATAAGGAGCCTATAAACAAGGGAAACAAGCTTGTCATAGGAGACAATTCAAATATTAAACTGTAAAAATAGTTTTGATGGGCATACAATATAAAATTTAAATATTATTAAAATGTGGAAAAAACAAAAAGTGTCAGTGATATTTCCTACCTATAATGAAAAGGGTTCCATATACAACGCTATACAGGACTTTTTTTCTTCTGGGTATGTAGATGAAATTGTAGTTGTCAATAACAATGCTGCTAAAGGCACTGAAGAGGAAGTGAATAAAACCAAAGCAAGACAGGTTTTTGAAAAAAGGCAGGGCTATGGATGGGCAGTCAGGCAAGGCTTTAAAGAGTCAAAATGGGGTTTGATAATAGTGTCAGAGCCGGATGGCACTTTTTCTGGAAATGACGTGATAAAGCTTTTGGCTTATTCTGACGATTTTGATGTTGTCATTGGAACAAGAACACAGACAGAGTTAATACGAAAAGGGGCAAATATGGGCTGGTTTATACATCTCGGTAATTTTTTTATTGCAAAGCTCATCCAATTTTTATTTAATGTAACAACTTTGACTGATGCAGGCTGCACTATGAGGCTGATAAAAAGAAGTGCATTGGAAAAAATATCTCCTCAATTCAAAACTGGAGGTTCTTATTTTGATTTAGAAATAACTATATTAACCATTCTTAACAAAATTAAATTTTTAGAGGTGCCTCTAAATTACAAGAAAAGAGTTGGTAAATCTTCTGTAACTGGAAATAAACTAAAAGCCTTAAATTTAGGGATTCAAATGATAGCGTATGTTCTCCAAACCAGATTAAAAAGTTGGTTGGGAATACCTTATAAAAAATTAAATGGAAAAGCACGGGCAAAAAAATGAATTTATACAACAATAAAAATCCACAGGATTTTCAAGCATTCAGCAGAGCTGAATATAAAGCAAAATCCACTAAAAAATATTTTATCAAGGATTTTTCAGAAGATTATAAAGGATTAAGAAGCATTTATTTCAATAGAAATCTGAAAAAAATAATTAAAATAGGGGATTTAAAGAAAAGAACTATAAAGATTTTGGACTTTGGCGGGGGGATTGGAAGATTGAAGCAAATGCTCGGAGATAAAGTTACGACTTATGACATTCAGCCTCATTTAAGCGAGATGGACGACTGGAAAAAAGCCGAATTTGACGTTGTTGTGGCAAATCAGGTTTTTTATTTACTTAAGAAAGAACAATTAAGAAAATTTTTAGAAGAGCTTTGCGAGATAAATCCGAAAGCGGAGCTTATTGTTGGCATATCAAGGCAAGGCATAGTAAATAATTTTTTGAAATATGTCACCTTTGATTTTGATGCGCATACAGATACAAAAATCAAGCCTAAAGATGAGTTAAAGATACTTAAAGAAAAGTTAACTATAATAAAAAAAGCATCAAATTTTTTTATGAATAGCATTTATTTGATGAGATTTTCAAAAGAAGGCGGGATTTTATGAGAATATTGGTTACTGGCGGTCTAGGTTTTATAGGAAGCAACTTTATTAGGTATATATTGACTAAGCATAAGGACTATGAAATTACAAATCTAGACAAAATAACATATGCTGGTAACCAAGAAAATTTGACAGATATAGAAAATGATTCTAGATATAAGTTTATTAAAGGCGATATATGCGATATAAAATTAGTAACTTCTATAATTAAAGATGCGGATATTGTAGTTAACTTTGCCGCTGAGAGCCATGTTGACAATTCAATTATCAACCCAGTCCCCTTTATCAGGACAAATGTTATGGGCACTGGAATTTTATTAGAATGCGCCAAAAAAAGCAATATTAAAAGGTTTTTGCATATAAGCACTGACGAGGTCTATGGAAGTATCGAAAGCGGCTCTTTTAAGGAAAGTGATAAACTCGAGCCTAGTAGTCCTTATTCAGCATCTAAAGCTGCTGCTGACGAATTGGTAAAATCATATTTTATTACATATAAAATGCCTCTTTTAATTGCCCGCAGCTCCAATAATTTTGGCCCTTATCAATACCCTGAAAAATTAATCCCGTTGTTTATAACAAATCTGCTCGAAAATAAAAGAGTTCCTTTGTATGGGGACGGTTTATACATGAGGGACTGGATATATGTAATAGACAACTGCATTGCTATAGAATTTATTTTAAATAAAGGAACTTTTGGGGAAATATACAACATAGCTGCAGGTAATGAGGTTACCAATATAGAATTAACGAAGTTAATATTAAGATATCTGGGGAAAGACGAAACTTTTATAGAATACGTGAAAGACAGGCCTGGCCATGATAGAAGGTATTCGTTAGATTGCTCAAAAATGCGCAAATTGGGGTGGAAGCCTAAGAGCAACTTTGAAGAGGCATTAAAAGAAACAATAAACTGGTATAAAAATAATGAGAATTGGTGGAAGAAATTAAAAAAATCTTAATCATTTAATTATCTATACTCACAGACAAAAATATTTATACTAATAGTTGTCTGTTCGTAATATGTCGAAAATTATATGTAGAATTTTCGAGCATTCGCAAATCTTTGATTTGCTCTACAAAGAAAACCTTACGGTTTTCGAGTGCTCGAAAATCAAAGATTTTCGACAAGTAAAGGACATATTTATGTCTAAAAACTTGTGTCCTTTACTATATGTAATATTGATTTTAAAATAATTTTATTTATTAAAATAATAAAAAATGGAAAAAAGACTATTTATAGTATCTTTTTTGGTTTTAATGCTTACATTGCCTTTCTTAAATAAAGCATTCCATTTTGACGATGTGTTCTTTATTTATGTGGCAAGGCAAATGGTTAAAGACCCGCTTCACCCATATTCTTTTGATATGGAGTTTGCGTTTAATACGGCTCCAGCCACGCGTATGACAGACCCCCCCCTTATGTCCGGTTATATCGGTGCAATAATATTATTGTTTGGGGAAGCAGAATGGATTCTTCATCTTTCTTATGTAATATTTCCCCTTATTGCTGGCATCTCAATGTATTATATAGCAAAAAAATTCACAGATAATCCATTATTACCAACAATGTTCTTAGTTACAAGCGTAGCTTTTGTTGCTAATGCCCATAACCTTATGGTTGACATACCATTTTTGGCATTCTTTTTGCTGTCAATTGCCTTATTCATATACGGCGTAGATTCAAACAGGAATTATCTTATTGCCTTGGGAGTGATTTTTTCTGGACTGACATACTTGATCAAATATAGCGCTCTTATAATCTTTCCGGTATTGGTCATATACGCACTGTCTAAAAAAAAGTTCAAACCACTCCTATATTTAACGATACCCATATTTATTATGATTATATGGAATTTATACACTTATAAGATTTACGGAGTCCCGCACAACATTGAAGCGTTAAATTGGCTTTTTAGAGCGCAAAAAATATCTTCTTCAAGCTCAATCATAATAAAATCAATAACAAATTTAACCTATATAGGCGGAGCCACATTATTCCCATTAATGCTTCTTTACCCATTTATAATCCATAACAAGAATAAATTGGCATATATCGTCATTGCGATAATAGCTTCAATTCTATCGGTGATTCTTTATTTTATTTCAATAAATTTTGTATTCCAATACACAGTGCCTCAATTAGCCTTATTTGCATTTTTTTTATCTATGGGTTTGTTTTTATTATTTGTGATAATGAGGTACTATTGGTCTTTTTTCTTAAAATTTTCAAAATCAAAAAATATGCTCAATAATAGCCAATGTACGGATAATATCTTCTTATTTTCCTGGTTTTTAATAGGCTTTTTATTTAATAGCGCAGTAGCAGGCGGAGCAGTAAGATATGTAACTATCTTAATTCCTCCAATGATGATAATGTATTTTAATATAATAGATTATTATAAGCTTTTGAGTCCAAAGCATCTAAAGAATTTTGTTTTATTAGGCTTAGTGTTGACTTCATTATTAAGTATTAGTGTAGCGTATGCTGATTACAGGCTTGCAGATACTTATAGGGACTTTACCAAGGAATTTCAATCTAAAGCTTTGGATAAAAAAGTGTTTTATACAGGCAATAATAATTTTCAGTACTATATGGGCAAAAGTGGTTATACTATGCTGGGTGCAAATGACAATTCCCCAAAGAAAGGAGATTTAATAGTTAAAGCCCAGTTGCCTTCTCCAAGAAAATTCTCCCCATTGCTAAAGGAGAGATTAAGCCTAGTTGAGACTAAAAGTTACAGATCAAGCTTCCTTGTTAGGGTAAACAACCCCAAGGCTCGTGCCGGCTTTTACACCTACGGAGGGGGGTTTCTGCCATATTCCTTTTCAAACTCAAATTTAGAGGATTTTGAAATTTATATTGCGGTAAAGTAGACAAAACGGCTTTTGGCACTTCACCTTTCTGTGCTTTCCTATTAGACACCCCTACTCTTAAGTATTTTAAGAAGTTTATTCATTATTGTTTGGCTGTATTCTCAATTTTTATAACGTCTCCATCAAGTACGTCATGGCTTTCACATTCTTTGTCTTCTATGGTGTATTTTAATTTATCCTTATAATAATCCTGCATGGCCCCTCTTGATTTGCGGTTTCTTAAGAATTCCCTGATTTTCTTCATTTCTTCCTGAACCTCATCGGCAGTTAAAAATTCAGTGTCAACAACCTTGCCGCCCCTTCCATCTGTTCCAGTAACATGATGGTATTGGCTGTAATCTTTAGACATCCTTGTAATGCCATACTCTTCCGGATGCTGGGCAACATAATTTCCCGGAAGAGGTATAAAAGTATAGAATTGGGCCTGGTCAATATTTGTTTTTTTTACAAAATCAATAGTTTCTTGAATGGACTCTTTGGTCTCTCCAGGAAATCCGACTATAAAATAACCAGTGGTAATAAGCCCTGCATCTTGGGCAAGCTTTATTGTTTTCATATTTTTTTCAACTGTTGTCCCCTTTCTCATGAGGTTGAGCATTCTTTGTGAGCCGGATTCTATTCCAAAGCAAATCATTGTACATCCAGATTCTTTAAGAAGAGTATAAACTTCCGGGTCCAAAACATCTGCCCTTCCGTTGCACCTGTATGATAAGTTCAGGTCTTTGACCTTTTCTGTAAATTCCGTGAGCCGCTTTTTATCGGCAGTGAATATGTCATCAAAAAATTCAAAGCTTCTTACGCCGTATGCAGCAATGATTTCCTTGATTTCCCTCACAATACTGTCCACTGAACGCCATCTTACCATGTTTCCCATAAGAGAGCGGTCGCAAAAAGCACATTTATAATGGCATCCTCTTGAGCCAACAATACCAAAACATCTCTTACCATCAACTTTTCTGGTAAATGACATCATGTCAACCAAATCCCGTGCTGGAAAAGCAAGAGAATCCAAATCTTCAATCAAATCGGCTTTTATTAGTTTTGGAAGCTCCTTATTGTTTTTATAGGCGTTTGCAATATCTACAATAGCCCTCTCGCCTTCACCAACAATGACCTTGTCAAAAGCCTCAATTACTTCGTTTGGAGGAAGAGCAGTTGGATGGGCTCCCCCGCAAATAACAGGCTTACCGGGAAACTTCTCTTTTATATGTTTGGCTATAGCAACCCCTATATGGGCTGTCGGAGTGTAAAGCTGTATTGCATAGAGGTCAGCCTCCTTAATTTCAGGTTTCCAGCTATCAATAGAATGCCCTGCCAGATTTGTCACTCTGACTCTGAATCCTGCTTGCCTTAGCGCTCCTGCCATGTACAATAGCCCTAGTGGCTCGTCTAGATTATCATCAATACATGTCGGATCAGGCACCCTTATCAAATCAATCATCATTTTTTAAACACCATTATGATTTATTAACAATTGTTAAGTCCATCTATTTAAATCTTTTTATTATATATAAAATTTTTGCCATATCCCCCTCAGATAGGTTTTGATGAAGAGGTATATCCAAAACAGTCTCATTTAATAATTCACTATTCGGCAGTTGTGCATCGCTGTTATAGCGCTTTATCAAGTGCAGCGGGTAATACCTAAAAGTGCAGTATACCCCATTTTCAACTAAATGTTTAGCCAATTTATCCCTTTTTCCATTTTTGGCTTTTATCCAATAAAAATAATACGAGCTTGTGGTTCCTGCCGATGGTTCAGGTGGGGTTTCCAGCCATTCTAATTCTGACAGCCCCTTTTGGTAAGTATCCCAAATCTCTTTTCTCCTTTTGATAAATTTGTCTGCTTTTTTTAACTGGACCCTCCCTATAGCGGACAAGATATCGCAAGTGACATACCTATTTGATAAGCAATTTAACTCTATCTCCCACCATTTTTGGGCTCCTTCTTTAAATGAATCAATTCCTGATTGGCCTTTGTGTTTTAATCCAAAATAACGGTATTCTATTGCTTTTTTGTATAATTCATCAGTTTTTAATGTTATTGCCCCTCCATCGCCCATGCACATAATTTTTGTTGATTCGAAACTGGTGCACCCGACATCTCCAATTGTTCCGCAATATTTCCCTTTGTATGTTGAAAAGGGAGAATTTGCATTATCTTCAATAACGTAGAGATTGTATTTTTTAGCGATTTCCATTATTTCATCCATATCGCACGGATGCCCGCCATAATGCAGTACCATAACTGCCTTTGTGTTTTCAGTCCTTAATCTTTCTATTTCTTCTGGCAGAATATTTAATGTCCTTATATCAACATCAGCGAAAACAGGCTTGGCTCCTGCATCAAAAATTGCATTAACAGCCCCTATAAAATGTATAGAGGGTATTATTACCTCATCACCTTGCCTAATTCCTAAAATTTTCATTGACATAAAAAGAGCAGCAGTGCAGCAATTAACCACTAATGTCCTTGGACAATCCCATTTCTCGCCAAGCTCTTTTTCAAGCATTTTTGTTTCATTTCCCATGCCCGTCCATCTCGACTCAAAAACAGGCCTGATAGCCTGAATTTCATCTTCCCCAAAAGAATTTGAAAAAAGCTGAATTGAGATATTCTTTCTTATTTTACTATTTTCTTCTTGTTTTTCATTATTACCGCTTAGTTTTTTTCCTAACATGAGAGTTTATACCTTTAAGTTCTATATTTAAACTTTTTTATAGTTAGGCTCGATAATGTAATGTTAATGCTGATGCACTTTGATATGTTCATTTTCTTATTCAAATTTAGAAGATTTCGACAATTATATATCCATTAAAAAATTATTTTTTAAAGCTCTTTACAGCATCAATGACTTTATTGATTTCCCTGCGTGTCATATCGGGATATAGGGGCAAAACAAATAATTTTTTCCATTCTCGTTCAGCGACAGGGCATCTCACTTCAATTCCATTTTTTTCATAAAACTTCTTATAAAAACTAAATAAATGCAAAGGTTTAAAATTGGTGTTTGCTGAAATGCCCCTTTTAAGCATGTAGTGTAAAAGTTCATCTCTATTGCCCTCTTCTATTCTCAAGATATAAAGCCAATATACATTTTTTACGTATTTTTTTTCAACGGGAATTTTTAGCCATTGAACATCTTTAAAAGCTGCATTATACATTTTTGCGATATTTCTCCTTTTTTCATTCATAGTGTCTAGCTTTTTTAATTGCTCTAAACCAATAGCAGCTTGAATATCATTCATATTATACTTATATCCCAATTCAACAACATCATAATCCCATGGTTCAGATTCGCCTGAAAATCTTTTATGCGTATCTTTATCCATACCTACCCATCGTAATCTTTTAATCTTTTCAACTACGTTTTTATCTTTATTGGTTGTGATCATTCCTCCATCCCCTGTTGTCATATTTTTCTTGGCTTCAAAGCTAAAGCATGTAAAATCAGAATCTAAATTACCTATTTTTTTGCCATTATACTCTGCACCAGCGCAATTTGCTGCATCCTCAATAACATAGAGATCGTGCTTTCTGGCTATTTGTGATATTTCATCCATATCGCACGGATGCCCGCCATAATGAACTGGTACAATTGCTTTAGTTTTAGGGCTGATTTTTCTTTTTAAGTCAGCAATATCCATTTGTAAGGTTTCTTGATCAACATCAACAAGGATGGGTGTTGCATTGCAGAAGAGAACACTATGCCCGGTTGAAGCAAAAGTAATTGAAGATATAAGAACTTCGTCGCCTTTTTTGATATTTAGGGCTAATAAGCTCAAATGCAGCGCAGCAGTGCACGAATTTAATGAAATTGCATGCTTTGCTCCAGTATATTTTACAAATTCTTCTTCAAACTTTTTTGTTTTTGGACCAAGCCCTATCCAATGAGAATAGAAGCTATCTTTTATCCCGCTTAATTCATCTTTGCCCAGTACCGGTTTAAATATGGGTATCATCGTGCATACTTTTTTAAATCCCAATATATTTAAATCTTTATATTGGAGGAAATATACTCTATTTTAAAAAACAATAAAAGAGCCTTTCCAAAATCTATTAAGAATATTTTTTGAAGAAATTTTCAAGCACTTCATAATAATATTTTTTCTGATTTTCTGGCGTGCCCCAGCATGGTAAAAATAAACCAAATTTACTTATTTTATCCGCAACAGGAAAACTTTTATCAAGAGCAATATGCGGGGCATTTCTGTAACATTCGTTCTCAAGCAGATTACCGCACATTATAGGCCTTATCTCTGTTTTATTCTTTGAAAGGTAATCTACAAATTCTTCTCTTTTGAAGGGGGCGTTCTCTTTTAATTGCAAAGGATAAGAAAACCAGCTTGGGTCGGCCTTTGGATGTGAAATCGGAAGTTCAAAAAAATCATACCTGCTGAAAATTTCTGTCATTTCCTTGAATTGAATTTTTCTTGCCTCTATAAATCCTTTTAATTTATCCATTTGTTTTAATCCAAAAGCAGCTTGCAATGCGCTCATTTGTGCATCTGTGCCGATTGTCATATACTTATATCTGTTCAAAAAAGACTCTGAGGCTGAATAATCCCTGCCCCAAAATATAAGGCTCTTTGCCAATTCTCTTAGCCCATCATCATTAGTTCCAAGAGCCCCTCCAACACCTCCAGAGCTGATATGATGGGACCCATAAAAGCTAAAGGCTACAAAATTTCCAAAAGAGCCGACATGCTTTCCATCAAAATAGCTGCCTAAAGTATCACATGCGTCTTCAATCAGAAATCTATCCCCTAGTGCTTCTTTAATACTATCCATATCCGGAACATTGCCCAATAAATGAGGGATAATGGCGCCTTTTATTTGAGGATACCTTCTAATGGCCCTTTCTACTTGTTCTGAATCTACTACATATGTATTTGGCTTTGTTTCAATATAAACTGGAATTAACCCTAAATCTATTGCTGAAGAAATGCTTGTTGGAAAAGTAGAGATCGGGTGCAGCACATAATCGCCTTTCTTTACTTTGTTTTCGTGCAACAATGCCTTAACAGCTACAAGTATTGCAGTTGAACCGCTATTAGCCAAATTAAAATACTTGACTCCAGTAAATTCGGCAAGTTTCTTTTCAAACTGCTTATTAAATTCCCCATAACCAAACCAGTCGTTATCTAAGACATCAACTAATGCAGCGTACTCATTCTCATCCCATTGAATTCTGTTTATGAGGGTAGGGTCATTACCATTTTCCCATTTCCTCCACAATTTTAATTTACTCATGAAAATCTAGTTTTTTTGTACCTATTTAAATAATTTTCTTAATAATTTTAAGATAATTTTAAATATAGCGTAAGATTAGATAGCAAGATGAAAAATCAGCTTGTTTCAATATTAATTGTAAATTATAATGAAAAATCACTGCTAAAACCAATTTTAGATTCCATAGATAAATCAAGTTTCAAGAAGTATGAAATTATTGCAATAGATAATAACTCCACGGATGGGAGCCGAGATTTTATAAGGAAAAACTATAGATATGTAAAGATTATCCAAAACAAAGAAAATTTAGGCTATTCCGGAATAAACTCTGCTTTGAAACATTGCAAGGGAAGGTACATCCTTTTCCTGAATAATGACATTGAGATAGACAAGGGCTGCATTAAAAGCCTCATTAAAGCCATAGAATCTGATAAAGATGCCGCAATGGCTGCCCCAAGGCTGGTTAATTTTTATAATAAAAAATTGAAGTCAAACGGCACGTGGGTTTCAAGGGCATTTTATAACGGGCATATAAAAGAAAATGGCAAAAACTATCCGAAAGAAATGCCTTATCTTGGAGTCGGGCTTATAAGAAAAGATTTTGTTGATATGTTTGGATATTTATTCGACAAGGACTATTTTATTTATGCCGAGGACCTTGACTTGGGGCTTAGGATAAGGCTTAGCGGCAAAAAGGTGCTTTTTGAGCCAAAAGCTGTAATGTACCACATGCATGCAGTCACAACACAGAAAGCAGGCAGAGCCTTCACTACATTTTTGATGGAAAGGAATCTGCTGATGACATTTTTTAAGATATTATCCGTTAAGAATGTTGTCTTGTATTTGCCTTATGTTTTGTTGGCAAGGCTTGCTGCAATTGCCAAAGACATTTTAAGCTTTCAATTGACAACTGCATTTTCCAGGATAAAAGCAGTGTTTTGGGTTTTGTTTAACTTCAGCTTAATATCAAAAAAAAGAATTGAGATACAGAAATTCAGAAAGGCAGATGACTCTTATATTTTCCAGGTTTTTAATGAGAAGCATCTCTTCATGCCAAAATTCATTGTCTAGCGCCGTAGATTACTGTTCCGGTTTTTTTATTGCTGTAAATGGCATTGTAATTTCTAGCCTGCAAATCCTTTAATGACTGCTCATCAAAAATCGACCTTTTATCAAGCAGAAAATTTTGGTTTACCCAAACGTAGTCCGCTTTTCTCATGCTTTCATCATTTGCGTACAATGACTCCCTTTCAATGTTGTAAGGGATGCACTGCCCATTTGCAACGAAAATTGCATTTGGCTTTGTATTTGACTTGGCCCAGTCAAAGTCCTCTCTGTAAAATTCCCATGCATTTGAAGCAATGCTTATTTTTACGAATTCTGTGGATACAAACCCTATAATCACAAGAATAAAAATAATATTTGCGAATTTCCAGAGCCTGCTGGCGTGCAGCCTCTCAAAGCCAAAAGCCCACAAGACAGCCATGGCGGGAAATGCGGGCAGCATCATTCTTGAGACATAAAAGCCCACGTTTACCGCATAAAGAAAGAGCAATGCCAAATATGAAAGAATCCAGACAGCAAAAAAATTCCAGCTTTTATGCTTTTTAAGATGAAAAAAGCCAGCCAGCAAAGGCGTTATAAAAATAAATGTGCCTGCAAGCCACATAAACAACAAAAGTTTCAGGTAGGGGATTCTGAAAAATGATAATGTGCTGTAATTTCCGTCAGGCACGCCAAAAAAGCCAAGGTATGTTGATATGTACAAGCCGGGATTTGCAATATTTGAGAGATTTACCTCGGCATAGGATTTCGACTGCAAGCCGTTAAAAACAAAGTTAAGGTAGGGCCAGACTGGATTGCCCAAAAGAATCCAGTTTCTTGCAAGCCAGGGAGAAGCGATTAACAAAGACAGCGCCAATATGATTAGGGCATTCTTATAAAAAACCTTTTTTTCATATTTTTTATACAGAATAAAAATCAAAACAGGCAGGATGAAGATGCCATTGTACTTTGCCAGTATCGACAAGCCGGCAGCCATTCCGGACAAGACAAATTTGCCATTTACAAGAAAATAAACGCTCAAAATCACAAAAAATGTCAGGGTGCTTTCGACATAGCTGAAAATGCTGTAATCAATGAATATCGGCATAAAAGCCAGAAAAATAGTCGAGTAAAAGGCAGTTCTTGAATTTACAATCTTTTTTATTATAATAAATGAGAATACCCGCGATAAAATTCCAAATACGGGAGAAATGAACTTGACTGCAAAATTTGCAATATTAGCGCCAAACAGCGTGTTAAAAAAATTGTAAACTAATGCAACAATTATATGGTACAAAGGCGGGCTCCAGAACGGCTCATCTCTTCCAATAGGCTCGAACAGCGGCAATTTCATGTTTTTTGCAATGAATTTTCCCGCAGAAATGTGCCAGCAGCCATCCCCAGAAACGTGGTAAATCGAGGCTAATGAAAGTACAACTATGGAGAACAATATTATAATATAAATTGAGTATTTAGCGTATTTTTCCATCTTGTTGATTTTCTTGCTAAGGCTCATTTTAATAATCTGATAACGGCATTTGCAAATCCTTGGATGTCATTTTTTTTAACCAATGCGCCGTTAATAACAACTTCCGGATGCGAGCAGACATCAAATGCAACTACTTTTTTGCCGCAAGCCTGGGCTTCTGCTGCAGGGAGATTAAACCCTTCCCATAGCGAGGTTGTTACATACAGATCGCAGGCAGCGTAGTAGTGCGGCAATTCATCATCATCAACAGACTCTTTGAAAATTATATTTTTGTTTGCATACTTTTTTAATTTTTTATAATAATTTCTGAATGTCGGCTTCCCTATAACTAGCAATTTGGCATTTGGGATTTTTTCATTGACTAGCCCAAGTATTTTCAATAAGGCATGCACATTTTTATGCGGAGACAACCTGCCCACAAAAAGCAAAAGTCTGCCGTTGTCATTTATCCCAAGAATTTTCCTTATTTTGCTTCCGTCAATGCCCTTTCTGAATCTTTTTTTGTCAATCTTATTATAAACAACTTCACTATTCAAGCCTGTCTCTTTTTTTAGCTCATTTCGCATGAATTTGCTTATTGAAACTGCGGAATCAACATTTTTTAATGATATTTTGTTAAAAAAGGCGAATAACTTCATGTACGTCCTTTCAAAGATATTGGTAAAAGGCTGGCTGTAGCCTATCCCGTGATTATAATAGATATACTTAACATTCCACCTTTTTTTTGAAGAATAAGCAATCAAATTCATTGGGTATTGGTGTGATATAACAACTTCATAATCTTTGAGTTTCCCTGCAATCCTGTTTATTTTTATAAAGTCGAAAAAGAAGAATAACCTATACAGTCTCTGCAAAAACAGGCTTTTTGGCATTCCTATTACTTCAAGCTTGAAACCTTTAGGCTTTAAATCAGATTCAAGGGCAAATACTGTTACTTTATTTCCTTGCTTTGAATAGTCCGATGCCTGCTGCTCGACAACCCTGTCAATGCCGCTGTAATAGGAAAATGTTGGCGTTAAAATTGCTATTTTCATTTATATCCTGCCCATAATTGATGATATTTTCAATTTCATCACTATAAAGTAGCCTGCTGCAAGCTGGGGAATTCCAAGCTTTGAATGCCCTTTTGTCCTGTTTACAAATGTTATTGGGATTTCCTTTATTTTAAAGCCATTTAGATGAGTTTTGAACAATACTTCCTGAACAATCGCAGGCCCTTTAGATTTAATCTTTTCTAAATCTATTTCTTCCAGCACTTCCCTTTTGAAGCACCTGAACCCGGAATTGCAGTCTTTTACATTCAACCCCAGCATGATTTTTATGTAAAGGTTTGCGCCCCATGTAACAAACTTTCTAAATAAACTTCTGCCAATTTCCTTTCCGCCTTCAATCCTTCTTGAGCCGATTACCAAATCGGCATTTTTTAATTCATTAAGCATTGATGAGATATATTTTGGATCATGGCTCATGTCAGCGTCCATTTCAACAACTGCATCAGCGCCATGCTTCAGGCAGTAGATAAAGCCGTCTTTTCCAGCAGAGCCCCTTCCCTTGTCTTTTTTTCTAAGCAAGAGGTGTACATTTTTGTTTTTCCTTGAGATTTCTTCAACAATCTTCCATGTGCCGTCTGGGCTGTTGTCATCAGCAACGACAACATGCAAATTTTTGATTTTTAGTTTTAGAATCCTGTCTATCAGCCTCTTTATGGTTTCTTTTTCGTTATAGGTGGGAATCATTACGAAGGTTTTCATTTTCAAATCAGATCTGTAACGGCATTTGCAATTTTTTTAATGTCCCATTCTGGAGGATAGTCGCATCTAGGTTTATATGAGCAATAGTCCTGTCCTTTTCCTGTTATTTTTATTCCTCTATTGTATAATTCAATTTCTGAAGTGCTGGTTGGGTAGAAAAAAGCCACAATCTTCTTCTTCAAAGCAGTTCCAATATGCAAAGCCAAGCTGTCTGAGGTGATTAAAATTTTGCATACATCCACTAACGAGGCAAATTCCATCAGAGAGTTACCGCAGCCGGCATCTATAATGTTTTCTTTTATAATCTGTTTTATTTTTTTATTCCTCTCTTTTTCTTCAGGACCCCCAAAAAGCAGCATTTTAACCCTTTTTATTTTATTTAGCCTGCCTATCAACTCTGTAGTTTTCCCTATGCTTAGCTTCTTGTCGTCCCATCTGCCGCCAGCGCCTGTGTTGATGCCTACAACTAAATCATTTTTCTTTATGCCATTCTTTTTTGCAAATTTTTTCCCAAAGTTAAGTTCTTTTTTTGTTAAATTCAATATTGGCTCCTGCTTTTTGTATCTCAAACCAAGAATGCCATACATAATCTCCTGATATGTTTGCTTATTTTTAGCTTTTAACTCATCTGCCTTTTGCTTTCCGAATTTTGAAATCAAGCCCATATCAAACCATAAAGCAGAATCAGTTGTATATGCGGTTTTTTTATTTTTTAAATATGCCCCAACTAATTTTCCAGAGCCTACTTTTGATGCCAGCTCGCATGCCCTGTAATCATCATCCAGGCTTATAACCAAATCATATTTTTTGTTAATTAGTTTATTTTTTGTATTATCATCAATTAGGAATACTCTTTCTATTAAACTATTGTTCTTCAAAACGCCAAAGGAGTCTTTTTTTGTGACCCAGCCTATTTTGCAGTTTTTGTATTTGGATTTTAAGCCCGGAAGAATAGAGGTTGTCCTGATAACATCTCCAATTGCCCCAAATTTCAATACCAGTATGTTCATCCAGACAAAAGGGAAACGCAGCCAATTTAAAGGTTTCTAACCTGCAATTGTAGGAAATAACTTTAATTTTAGTATACATTTATTATTTCCTAATTGTATAGTATCAAGACATTTGTCCTAAAAGCGTAGCAAGACATATGTCCGCTTTCACAACCACCTTTGAGGTGGTTTTTGTGGTGAAAGTTATGGACATAAGAATAAGGGCAGTGATTTTATCAACAGAAGGAATTAAGACAGATAGGGAAATAAGTTCCTCATTTGGAATTTCTGAAAGAACGTTAAGGCGCTGGAAGAAATCATATAGCGCATCTGGAATAAGCGGTTTAAATCCAAATTCTACCAAGCCTGTTAATTCTTCCAATCAAATGCCAAAGGCATTAGAGAGCAGAATTATATCTTTAAAGCAGAAATATCCATCTTGGGGTGCTAGAAGACTCAAACACCAATTCAACCTACTTGCACATTGGACAAGTGTCCACAGAGTTTTGAAGAAGCATGGCCTGCTTATCAGAGTCAAGGCAAAGCCACAGCCTTGCAAGCGATTCCAAAGGAAGCATGTTGATTCAATGTGGCAAGGAGATACATTCCAGTTCAGAATTCACGACGTGGGGAAAGTGTATGTGACAGGATTTAATGATGACTGCTCAAGATACAGGGTGAGGTCAAAAGCTTATCTGAAAAAAGATGCAGACAGCGCTGTAATCTGCCTCCAATGGGCTTTACGCAATGGAAGAGTGCCAAAGCAGATTTATTTGGATAATGGAAAGCAGTTTGTTGCCAAAGACTTCAAGAATGAAGCAGAGAAGCACGGAATAAAGCTGATCTTTGGAAAGCCGTACCATCCAAGAGGCAGGGGAAAGATTGAGGCTTATCACAAAGCTCTCTACCGAGAGCTTATTTCTTTGAAGAAATTCAAATCGCTTAGCGATTTCAGAAAGCATCTGTGGAAATTCGACAATCAGTACAACAACTGGAGGAAGCAGGAAATACTTGGCTGGAATACTCCGGCAAGCGTTTACAACAACAAAAAGTATTTTAACAAGCAAAGGAAACTATTGAAAAAGCGGACAAATGTCCTGCTAACAAAAGCGGACATAAGTTAAGCTACTGTACACCTAATAAGCAAATCACAACGAAAATGTATGAATATTAGTGTGATTTGCTATGCATCAAAATATGGCCAATATTGATATTTATTTTATGGCATCCGATAATTATTTAAATTGATGTGCAGCACTAGAAAAAATGGAAAACCGCATTATAGACAAAGTTAAACTTGGGAAGAACGTAAAGATTTACAATTTTGTAAACGTATATGGCTGCGAAATAGGCGACAATACAAAGGTTGGCAGCTATGTGGAAATAAGGGAAAATGTAGTGATAGGGAAAAACTGCAAGATACAGGCTTTTGCCTTTCTGCCGCAGGGGGTTGTTTTAGAAGATGATGTTTTTATAGGCCCGCATGCCTGCTTCGTAAACGACAAGATACCAAGGGCAACAGTAAACGGAATGCTGAAAGAGCAGGGCAAGGATTGGGTTCCATTAAAGACTTTAGTGAAAAAAGGGGCTTCCATAGGCGCCAATGCCACGATACTTGGGGGGATAACTATCGGAGAGAACTCCATTATTGGAGCTGGCTCTGTTGTAACAAAAGACGTGCCTGCAAACGTGATTGTGGCAGGCAATCCAGCAAGGGTTATAAAAAAATTGTAATAAAATGCAAATACCGCTTGTAGACTTAAAGCAGCAATATCTTGGAATAAAGGACGAGATTGACTCGTCTATTCAGGAAGTCTTTAACAATACAGCTTTCATTCTGGGGAAAAAAGTCGAGGATTTTGAGGGTAAATTTGCCAATTTGTGCAATGTAAAGCACTGCATTGGGGTCAACAACGGCACATCTGCATTGAGATTGGCGCTGCTTGCCCTAGGAATCAAAGCAAATGACGAGGTAATAACAACACCTTTTACATTCATAGCCACGGCAGAAGCCATCTCCCATACAGGCGCCAAGCCGGTTTTTGCCGACATAGACGAGAAAACTTACTGCATTGATCCGGAAAAAATAGAGGAAAAGATAACAAAAAAAACAAAGGCGATAATGCCTGTGCATTTGTTTGGGCAGCCTGCTGATATGGCTCCAATAATGGAGATTGCGGAAAAAAATGAGCTTAAGGTTGTAGAGGACGCTGCCCAGGCGCATAATGCCCTATACAAAAATAAAAAAGTGGGCTCTATTGGAGATGCAAGCTGCTTTTCATTTTACCCCGGAAAAAACCTCGGAGCGTATGGAGAAGCAGGCGCTGTCTGCACAAATGACGAAGATTTGGCAAGAAAGCTTGTGCTGCTGAGGCAGCATGGAGAGCTAAAAAGGTATTACCATGACTTAATAGGCGACAACTGCAGGATGGAGGCAATTCAAGGCGCTGTGCTTGGGGTTAAAATAAAATATATCAATGAATGGACTGAAAAAAGAAGAAAAAATGCGCAAATCTACAATGAATTGCTGGAAAAGCTTGACATTGTGCTGCCTTACGAGGCAGGCTATGCAAAGCATGTTTACCATGTATATGCCATCAGGGCGAAAAAAAGGGATATGTTAAGGGATTTTCTGGGCAAAAATGGCGTATCAACGGGGGTACATTACCCTATTCCGGTGCATCTCCAGAAAGCCTATTCATTCATGGGCTTAGGAGAAGGCTCGTTTCCGGCATCGGAAAAAGTTGCAAATGAGATTCTATCGCTTCCAATGTACCCGGAGCTTTCTGCTAATGAGATAGATTACGTTGTAGGGAATATCAAACGCTTCTTGTCTAACAATTAAAATGACAAATGCTATACTTAAAAGATTTCTTGGATGGTCCTTGCCAACTAGGATTGGGATTATCATAGGGATTATAGGTCTTATTTTTGGGTTTATTCCATTATACCAATACTTAGAAAATAACAAAGATATAGTAAATATAAATAAAAATATAGCTGAAATGAAAGCTGTATGTCAAGGAAAAACTGATAATTGTTTAACAGAACAAGTCGAATTTTCTAAAGAAAAAATTTTAAGATTAGCCAAAACTTTAAATGAAAGTGCAAAAAACAATTTTGAAAAGGGATTAGCCGCTTTTAACTTGGGAGAGTTTAATAGTGCAATTTACCTTTTAAATGAATCTTTTAATTCTAAAATTGAGCCAATAATATCTTCATTTATTATAGGGGCGTCATACTCTTCATTAAGAAAATACAATGAAAGCATCTATCATTTTGATAAAACCCTAGAAATGAATTCAAATTTTTATCTAGCACATTTTGGTAAGGGTATCAGTTTATTTGAGTTAGGTAAATATGAGGAAAGCATAAAATCGTATAATAAAGCACTACAAATTAATCCTAATTTTAAAGAAGCATACACCAATAAGGCTGATGCCCTAAAGGAATTAAAAAAATATAAAGAAAGTTTAGAAGAATTAGATAAGGCATTAAAAATAGATCCAAAATTCAATGTGGCTTGGAATGGCAAAGGAATCACATTAGATAACATGGGAAAATTTAATGAAAGTCTAATGGCTTTTAATAAGGCATTAGAACTGGATAATAATTATAAAGAGGCTTGGTATGGTAGAGGATTAGCGTTGCTAAAATTAGGCAAATACAATGAGAGCATAACATCTTTCAATAATGCTTTAAAATTAGATCCTAATGATATACAAACATTGTATGATAAGGGTTATGCTTATTTTTTATTAAGTAAATATGAAGATAGTTTGTATCTATTTGATAGAGTTTTGGAAATAAATCCCAGAGATGTTAAGGCTTTGATTATGAAAGGTATTGCTTTGAATTATCTTGGAAGACATAAAAAGAGTCTAGAATCACTTAATATGGCATTAGAGATTAACGCTTATTCTGAAGAAGCATTAATTGAAAAAGGCATATCATTAGCAGGACTGAAATGGTTTAATGAAAGTGTTAAATTTTTTGACAAGGTATTAGATATAAATCCAAATTCTAAAGAAGCATTACAGAACAAAAACATATCATTAATGATGTTAGATAGATATCAAGATGTTACAGAGAACGATTCTGGTTCTTTATTTTATGATTGTCCCTATGTTAAGAATAGGAATGACATTAATAAAACTTTGCCTAATGGTACGCTAGCAATTATGGTTGCGCCAGAAGAATTAACTCTAGGAGAGGACCATTATGTACTTGATATGATTGACTATGATGATAATAGTTTTTTAGAACTTTTTATAACTGGAACTGAAGTAATAAAGGTTAGAATGCATGATTCAAGTAATTTAGAATTCACATTGAGTTTTAATCATAAACTTCCATTAAAAAAGTGGACCCATTTGGCTGTAAGTTGGGGAGAAAATGACTATATTAAACTTTATGTTGATAGTAAAGTAAAAAGTTCTATTTCAATTAAGGATGCAAATTTTAACATACCACTTAAGACATGGTATATCGCTTCTTCTCATAAAAAAGAATCCTGTCTTAGTGGTTCTTTTGATGACTTTATTTTATGGGGGAATATTTTAAATCAGTCTGAGATATACGAAGAGTATTTAAGTAAGAAAGATAAAGAACTTCCTTAGAATTAAAAAATTATAATGAGGTTAATGTCCAATAAACAATAATATTTATAAGTTGTTATCCTAACCTTATTTTCTATGCTATTTGAAGATCAAAAGATGTACCATTGGCAAAACCTTAAAATGAGCAGGCTTTTCATAAAATTTCTTACAAGGCTTCTGTCTTCAAACATCTTTGCCAAGCTTCTTTTTGGAGTTGATTGCGGCAGAAGCACTTCAGATTACCAGATAGGATTCTCTACAATTCTCATGAAAAAGGCATTGAGAAAATATGTTAAAAATAATGACAAAGTGCTTGATATCGGCACAGGCGCATGCGCAATACATGGCATTTGGCTGAGAAAGAATATAAATGCCAATGTAACTGCAACTGAGATAGATGACAAGTGCGCAAAAAGCGCAAGGATTGTGGCAAAGCACAACAAATCCGACATCAGGATACTGAAAAGCGACTTGTTTAAAAATGTGAAAGGAAACTTTGACTGGGCTGTTTTCAACCCGCCTTTCAGGGACATGGAAGACAATAATGGATACAAAATAGTTGAAAGATTTCTGAAAGAATCTCCAAGAAAAACAAGGATGATGATTGTTGTGAATGTATTTTATGTCAACCAGAAAAAGATAGAAGAAATTATAAAAGAAAATAACTATAGAATGATAGACGTTGTTGCAAAATTTCTTAACCCTTCAAAGGTTTACGTGGTGGAAAAGGCGTTATGAAATTAGAACATATCTTGCATCAGATGGCACATTGTACATGATTACATTTTTGCCAATGTATTTGTAAGGCACGTCCAAAAATTCTTTATTGCCTGTTGCGAACTGGATTTTGCCGATTTTTTTATTGACGTGCTGAATTAAAGTTACCTCAGTGGAAAAATAAGATGGAAGATTGTTTTTGATTTCAAGCACAAATTTCTTTCCCTGTTTCTCAGTCCTGCCTATTGTTAGGTTCTCCCTTGCCTTGTAGTACTTGATTATGTCGTCAGCGCCTGCAAACCATACATCATCATATTTTTGGAAAAAATCAAACATATCTGTGATGTAGCCGGGGCATTCAGCGCCATACTCAGGAACGTGCCCTGATATCAGCATGTAATCAGCGCCATTTTTATGCCTTTCAGTAAAATCCTTTCTTATTTCCATGCAGTTAGCCTTGTCAAATAACTCGCCTATGCAGATGCCCCAAAAAAGCCTTGTCGGCAGAAAGAAGTCAATGGGGGCGTTTGGCACAGGCCATTCCCGTATCCATTGTAGGTATTTGGATGCTGAAAACGCAACTTTCTCCAGTGTTCCTTTGCTCGTGGCGATTCCGTACGGGGATGCATAGGAAAAAACGTGGGACAATGGAATTTTGCACTTCCATTTTTTAATCCATATTTTTTCGGATTTCTGGACTTCATCACATATTCCGCCTGCTCCAATCAGGTAAATCCTTGGATGGGTATTTGTATGAGGCAAATACGAAAGCCCCTCCTGAGCAAACTTCTTCCTTAATGGTTTTCCCACGCCAAAAAAGCAGAATAAAGTGCTTAAAAGCGTGGATAGCATTGGATAACTTTTCAGGCAGAATATCCTGTTTCCCAAATAACAGAACCTGTGATAATTTATGCCGTACAAAGTCCTTGTAGCTATGGCAACCTGCACCCATTTTGGGATTTTGCCATTTATCCTGTAAAGATAGTCATTTATTTTTGCATCATCAGTAATTGCATTTAAAGCCATTTTTTTGTTGCCCTTCCATCTTGTGATGCAGGCGTTAGACACAGGTTCGGAGCTTAAATGCAATATATTCCTCAGCTTGTGTGGATAGGAAAAGACAGAGGCTATTTTATCGACGCTAATTTTGCCGCCAAAATACATGCCCATTCCCCAGTATGCCCTGAGAGAATGCGCAGGATGAAAACCTTGCGGTTTTCCGGTGCGTTCCCTCTTGTCAATCTGAGCCCAGTAAGGCTTTTTAGCTTCAGGCATGGAATGCCAGCTTGCACCAAAGAAATTTTTGCCTTTTTCTATATGGATTCCGTCATTCGGCAGAGCCAAGTAAGGGCACATGATAAAATATGCATTGCCTTTGCAGAAATGGGCAGAATAAGGGTGCTTTAATGTCATTACCTCGCTTTCACCCATAACATTTGTAAAAAGCTTGTTGGCAACCAAATTTTCATTAAAATTATCAAGCCTGTACCATATCAACGGGTCCAAAAATTCAGCCCTGCTGCCATCCAAGCCTGTTGCCTCATCATACTTAAGCTCTATTTCAGCTTTTGACATGATGTTTTTGCCGTCTGGGCTCCAAAAATAATAAAGAATCCCTACAGGAAGGAATCCCTCTTTTTTGCACATGCGTCCCTCCACATTCAGCACACCTTTTATTTTGAATATCTTAACAATGTTGGAATCACAAACGATGCTCATTTCTGCATCTTTCATGTCTTTTTGGAAAAATAACCTGCCTCCGGAAGCCGCCAATTGCAGAGGCCCGCATTCATAGCCATTTATTTTGATTTTTTCGATAGCATAGCCTTTTTTCTCAAACAATATTGACACATTGCCGGTGCTTATAATGAGAGAGTCATCATTTACAATATCAATACTTTTTTTAGGGCCGGAATAAGCTCCTGATTTTTTTCCCCTCCTATGCAGAATTTTAATATGCTTTATGCCGTCCTGATTGATAACCACAGCCAGATGATTTTGGCCGATTTCATTTCCATACCCGGATTTTTTTGAATGGCCACTGACATGCACCAAGTCAAATAAGAGTTTCCTGTCGGCATTGTCAACAACTTTGATGCTGCCAAAATCCGCATCATCGGGAAATTTCAATTCATCAAAGCTTATCAGCATCAGGGAATTCCTATTCAGGGGATATGCATTCAATATTACTGATTCTTCTTTCATTTGATTGATGCTGCCAATTCGTTGAATCTTTTGCCTATTAATCTCCACGAGTAAACTTCTTTAACCATTTTTCGCCCGCTTGAAGCCAGCCTTCTTCTTAAGCCCTTGTCAGACAACAGCCTTATGATTGCGTTTGCCAGTTGCCCGGGGGATTTTTGATTTACCAGCAATCCAGTATCATTATGCTTTATTATGTCTGGAATGCCTCCGACATTGCTTCCTATCACGCAAGTTCCTGATGCAAGCGCTTCGAGGAAAACAATTCCAAGCCCCTCTGTATCGCCGCTTTCAGTGACTATGGAAGGTCCAACAAATAAGTCAGCTGTTGCATAAAATTCCGGCAAATGCCTGTTTTCCACACTTCCCGCAAATATGATGCTGCCATCAAGCTTGAGGTCCTTGGCAAGAATCTCCAAGCCCTTTCTTTCAGGGCCATCTCCGATAATGACGAGCTTTGCATCAGGAAATTTTTTTATTACATCCTTCATGGAGGATATAAGGTATTTTATTCCTTTTTTTTCAACAAGCCTGCCAACAGTCAAAATGAACTCTTTTTTTACACCTAATCTTTTTCTTAAATCTTCATTTTTATTCCTCTCCGAGAAAACGCTTAAATCAACTCCCATCGGGATTATTTTTATATCTTTTCTTCCTGAAATTTTTAGGAGCTTTTTTTTTGTAAAAGAGCTGTTTGCAGTGCAGAAGTCAGAATCTTTAATTGCCAGGTTTGACAAAAATCTGAAAAATTTGGATTTCAGCGGGAAAACATCCCCTGCATGCGCAGTAGCAATGTATGGAATTCCATATAGTTTTTTGCACAGGTAAGCCAGAAATCCCTGAGGCACTATCCAATGCGCATGTATGGCATCAATTTTCTCTTTTTTTATCAATCTTGCCATATTCAAAAATTCAAATGCGAATAGCAAAGGCAGCTGCAGCACGGCCAGCTTGTATCTTTTCAGGTTTTCCAGGATACCTCCCTGATAGCAAACCCTTTGCATCCTGTATGGCACAAAATAAGGAAACCTATAAACCTTGAGGTTGTCCATTAATTCATACTTTTTAGAGCCATAAGAATGAGGCACTAGCACAGTCACATTATACCCATGGATAGATAATAGCCTGCTGAGTACAAACACAAAACTTGGCTCGGTATCATCTTTCCACCGCGGGAATGTAGTGGCTGTTACCAGTATGTTCATTTTTGCCATGCATTAAGAAAACAGGCATAGGTTTAAAAATATTGTTAAACAAATATTATCTAATAAAAAAAGCATTTAAATCGGTATATTTAAGGCCTGAAAGAGCTTTGCGAATTCTTAAAAGCTTATCGCTTAATGATATCTACTATCTTGCAAAATATGCAAAGATCAGCAGCAGCATGTAAATTAAAGATGCTGCTTTTCGATAGAACTACACAACTATCGGCTTAGGGATAGGTATGATAAACTTGCCGCCGCTCCTGGCAAATTCTTTCTGCTCTTCTATTATCTCATCGGCAAAGTTCCAGGCAAGAATAAGCAGATAGTCCGGCTTGTCCGATAATAATCTGCTCGGGTGGAGCACCGGAATCTTTGTGCCAGGCGTGAAAAGATTTTGCTTATAATGGCTATTGTCAACTATGTAATCTAAGGTTGAGCGGCCTATTTTCATATAATTAAGCAAAGTGTTCCCTTTTGCCGGAGCGCCAAATCCGCATATCTTGTTTCCTTCTCTTTTAAGCTTTCCAAGCAGCTGGGTAAGCTCTTTTTTTAATCTGATAATATCCTTGGCAAATCTCGTGTATGTGCTTATGTCATGAAATCCTTTCTTTTTTTCAAGCTCAAGCAAATCATTGATATTTCTGTTTATTTTTCTTTTATTTTTCATTCCGATATAAAACCTTATTGAGCCGCCGTGTATTTTTGTCCTTTCAGCATCGAACAATTCCATTCCATGCATTCCAAATAAGTATTTAAGCGGCTTTATCAAAAGGTAATATACGTGCTCATGATAAATCGTATCAAATTCCTTTTTAGAAATTAAATCAATTAGGTAGGGCGACTCAAACACGGCAAATCCATTAGGCTTGAGCAGTATTTTCAGAGCCCTTAATAATCCGTGCAAATCAGGAATATGCGCAAAAACATTTGTGCCGATTACAACATCAGCCTTTCCATATTTCTTGGCTATTTTTTTTGCAGAATTCTCATTTAAAAACACATTCAGGGTTTTAACCCCGTTGTTGTTGGCTATTTCTGCTATGTTGGAAGATGGCTCAATTCCCAATACATTGTATTGTTTTCGAGCAAAATTTTTAAGAAGAGTGCCGTCGTTGCTGCCTATTTCCATCACAGTCGAGCCTTTGCTTATTCTTTTGATTATTTTTTCCGATAATTCTTTGAAATGGGCCCTCAATGTGCTTGAGGTTGATGACACATAGACATAATTCTTAAAAATTTTCTCCGGGCTGACAACATATATAAGCTGGACAAGAGCGCATTTCTGGCAGAATCCCGCATCAAGCGGATAGTATTCTTCATTCTTGCTGAGCTCCTCCTTTTTAAGAAATGAGTTGGCGAGCGGAGTCCTCCCTAATGACAAGAACTTTATGATTTCAGAACTGCAAACCCCACATTTACCCATTTTTGCATTCTACCATACTTTCCAGTTTGCCTTCTCATTCCATATCCTATTGAGGGACTCATAATCCTTATAAGTGTCCATCGGATGAAAAAAGGATTCATGCTTGTATACGGCAACCTGCTTCTTTCTTGAGAGATCAGGCAGGATATTTTCCTCAAACATGCAGTCAGTCTTTATCAAGTCAATGAACTCCCGCTTGCACACCATAAAACCGGCATTTATCAGGTCCTTAAGGGGAGGCTTTTCCTTGAAATTTATAACCTCAAATCCTTTATTGATTTTAATTAAGCCGTATTTTGATACAGGATGCACCCCTGTTATAGTAACCATCTTGTCCTTGCTTTTGTGGAATTTCCAAAGCTGGTTAATATCTATATCCGCAACTCCATCGCCATATGTAACCATAAAATCTTCAGAGTCCAAATAGTGGCTGATCTTCTTTAATCTTCCGCCAGTCAGTGTTTTCTCCCCTGTGTCTACGCAACTTACACTCCAATCTTCAACTTCATGTTTTTTTGGAAAATCAATAGCCCTTTTTTTAAGCTTTAATGTAAAATCAAAATTTTCAGTCTCGTAATTAAGAAAATATTGCTTGATCATGTCGCCCTTGTAGCCCAAGCACAGTATAAAATCCCGGTAGCCGTAATGGGAGTATATCTTCATTACATGCCATAGTATCGGCTTGCCGCCTATCCTGACCAGCGGCTTTGGGATGAATTCCGTATGCTCCTTTAATCTTGTTCCCTCTCCGCCGCACAGTATAACAACCTTTGTCATTTTCTTGTTTTTTTCTTATTATTTGGCAGCCAGCCTGTACCTTATCAGCCCTACAAACATGTCCCAAACAACCCCCATTCCCACATGGGAAGCGCCTGCAAGCCGGTCCCCGTGCTTTACAGGAATGCTCAAAATCTTGCAGCCAAATTTTGATGCTTTATGCAGCATCTCTACATTAATGTTCCAATTTTTAAGCTTGGGTTTTATTTTTTCATAGACACTTCTTTTAATTATTATTGGGTAGCCGTTTATATCGCTTATTTTTAAGGAAAAAAAAAGCCGCACTAGCATGCCATAAATGACCGAGAGAATCACTCTTGTCTTGCTACTGTATTTTAATCCCCGGTCTCCTTTGCAGAAATCAATATTATTTTCCCTTGCAATCCTATAAAGACGCACAATTTCGCTAACCGGCACTTTTCCACCTGCGCATGTAATCCCAAAATAGCCCCCTTTTGCTATTTTCAGGCCCCCTATTACGCCACCTCCGAATGTCTGGTTTGCCTTTAGAGTAACCTTTTTTATATTCTTCTGTTTTAAATTTTCCATGATTTTACCGGTGTTATCTGTTGAGCCGTTATTTACCAATATCAATTCCAGCTTAATTTTACTATTCTCAAATTCTTTTAAAATATTCCCTGCAGCGGTTTCTATAACATCCTCTTCATTGTACACTGGCACTACAAGAGACAACATGAATAACCCACCTGCGAGAAATGCCGCTACTTTAATAAATTTTCTATGCTAAATTACGTGTTTCTAAACTAACTAAAACTAAAAAAGCTTTATAAACAGACCCCCACCCATTATCCATAGTTGTCAGGTGTTTTTATGGCTTTGTCATACCCATCTTTAAACATTGTAAAAGAGGATATTGCGGGCATAAATAAAAATCCCGCAAACGATTTTTCAGATCTCGAGGGCAGCAGCATTTTAATTACAGGGGCAGCTGGCTTTGTATGCAGCTATTTAGTTGATGTGATTGCCTATCTTAATGAAACAAAATTCAAGGATTTCTGCAAAATAATTGCAGTTGACAATTTCATAACTGGGTTTCCACGTAACCTTGGGCATTTAAAAAATAAGCCCTATATCAAGGTTATAAATAAGGATGTTTCAGAGCCATTTAATGTAGAGCCCGTTGATTATGTTGTTCATGGAGCGAGCATAGCCTCCCCGTCATTCTACAGAAGATATCCCTTTGAGACTATGCGGGTCAATGTGGATGGTACGTGGAAAATGCTGGATTTGGCAAGAAAACATAATGTTAAAAGCTTTATGTACATGAGCAGCAGCGAAGTATACGGCGATCCATTGCCTGAGTCCATACCAACGCCGGAGGACTATAGGGGCAATGTTTCCTGCACAGGACCAAGAGCTTGTTACGATGAATCCAAGCGGTTTGGGGAAACTCTCTCAATGAATTATTACAGCACATATAAATTGCCTGTAAAAATAACGCGCACATTTAACGTCTATGGGCCGCGGCTGTATTTAAATGACAAGCGCGTTATTCCGGATTTGCTAAGCAACGCATTATCTAATCAGAACATTATTTTGTATAGTGATGGAAAAGCCACTCGAAGCTTTTGCTATATAGCTGATGCAATTACTGGTTATTTGAAAGTGCTTTTATCAGGATTCAATGGGGATGTCTTTAATGTTGGCAATGACCAAGAGGAGATATCAATGGCAAATTTAGCAAAGCTGATTATTGGATTGACAAACCCAAGACTCAAGGTAATCCACAAAAAGAGCTCGGAAAAGGAATATTTGACAGACAACCCCCAGCGCAGGTGCCCTGATTTGACTAAAATCAAGATGAAATTAAAGTATCATCCTGAATATTCATTAAAGGACGGACTTAAAAGTACAATATTATGGCACAGATTTCAGAATAACAAACAAAAAATTTAAATCAGAACTGAAATTCTAAATTATGATGAAAATAGCCATTATCGGTGTGGGGTATGTCGGCTTGGTTTCGGGGCTATGTTTTGCAAAAAAGCACGAAGTCATTTTTGTAGATGTCGATGCCAATAAAATTAATTTGCTGAATAAAGGTAGAATACCGTTTTACGAGCCTAATTTGAATGAATTGTGCCGGCAAGTTTCCAAAAGAGCAAAATTCACAACAGATTTAAGAAAGGAT
>Ga0209541_10003280_pt1 | contig 29907 bp, 33 predicted proteins | sample RifCSPlowO2_01_FD_184027 | JGI IMG/M metagenome (GOLD analysis project Ga0209541, IMG submission 184027) | Groundwater microbial communities from Rifle, Colorado - Rifle CSP2_plank lowO2_0.1 (SPAdes) (version 2) | ecosystem: Environmental > Aquatic > Deep subsurface > Groundwater | place... | reverse complement strand
TGAGGTGTGGTATGGCAGCCCTGTCAATCCTATCAAGCGATATTGACCTTTCAAAAAAAATTCTGGAAACAGCACAGATCCTCATCCAGTCTGAGCAGCACCGGCATTATACAACGGATATTGTGCAGCGCGTTAACCGCATGAAGCAGGAGGTTGAGTTATTGCACGCGCTCGCTTCGATTATCGCCATAAAAAACATGAAGCTCGCCGCATCCATTCGAACCTTGGAGTCCGATCTCAGAGGGCGTATAAGGGATATTGATCATAAAAAACACGCAACTCCCAAAGACGCTAAGCAGCGTGACTTATTATTGCGCGAGCTTGACCAGAGCAGAAGGTTCCATGCGAATCTCCATGGTGATGTCACGACGTTAAGAAGAACTCATAAGAACCGCATAAGGAATTCTGTTGAGCATATCGCGACAGCATATCATAGAAGTTAATGTATGCAACACCACTGGCGAGGCCGCGGGTGGGGACGCGCCCTCCGGGCTCCCGCGGAGGCCGAAGGCCGTCCGAAGCCAGTTGGGGTGTTGCAATCGAAATCGTAATCACATCATAACTCTAAAAATATATCGAGAACTCAACTAATCTCAACATGCTGCGTGATGCTCTGTCCCGGCATGCCTTTCTCAAAGATGACGCGGACTGCGCCTTTATTCCCATGAGGAGCAGCGACTTTTCCCTTGATTTCTTTTCCTTTTGGACTTTTCCACACTACGGTTTTTCCAAGGAGGTCAGAAGCTTTTTTTCGATCTTCTACACCGTCTACCCTCACGATCATGTGATTCCCAACGGTCCTATGCCGGTTTTGCCTGAAGTGCGCGATGACGGCTTTCATAAGGTAAAAGAGGTTTCCGTTCGTTTATAAAGGTTTCGTGCATCCATTCCGGCATCCAAATGTATAAATAGGGGATCACCACTTACAATGCATGCGCATCACATGCCCTGACTGTAAGCATACGCAGGACATTAAGGCTCCGGACAGGGGGGTATTGCCATTTTATAGCTGCAGAGGCTGCGGCATGATCATCCCATGCCCACGAGACGCGCATTGTGTCATTTGCGCGTACGCGGATCAGCCCTGCAAGAGCGTGAAGAAATGAGAATAGCAGCAATCCTTGTGTGCATTGTGCTTCTCGTAGCATGCGCTCCAGCATTTCCCCAGCAAGTCGTTGTTCAAGAGCCTGAAGTCCCCATTGAAGAAATTCCTGTAGAAGAAACGCCTGAGCCCATTGTTGAGGGGCCAGAAGCTGAGGAGGAAGAACCAATCGAAGAACCTCCCGTTGTTGAGGAGCCGAAGAATCCCCAAATCCTAATCGATGAGCTTGGTTTTCTACCCAACAATATTACCATCCCCAGAGGAGAAACGCTTGAATTCATAAACAATGATCTCACGCAGCAGGGGCATTCGCTCATCGGCTGGAATCGTAAAAACACGAAGGACAGATTCTCTTCCGCAGCAGTCCGTTCCGGAGCTAATTGGTCATACACGTTTGAAACCAAAGGAACGTATGAGGTCATAGATGTCAGCATTGAAGATGAGCAATTACGGGAAGATTTTAATTTGATTATTAGGGTTATTTAGAATTTTACACAAACTCAACGCGCTTTGCCCTGAATCCTTTTTTCTGCGTATGCTGCTTCTTGCACACCTTGCATTCATACCGAAGATCTGTCTTCTTCGTTGATTTTTTTCCGGCGCGCTTGAATTTCGTGACTGCGGGCTTAGAATATCTTCCGAGATTGCCAAGGCCGCGGGCTTTCCCTCGAAGACGTGCTCGATACTTGCTTCCGTATGTCAAAGAGCTCGCCTGCCTTTTCTTCGATTGAGAAACTTTATGCGAAGTATGTTTCTTGCAAAAAGGACAATATCGGTTAACCTCTTTAGGTTTCTTCATAAGAATCAGGGATCACGGTGTATTTAAAAAGCTTGCTGTCAAGGCCTCGGAGAGGTATTTGCATCCAGCCATTCGGGAAGAACCGCTTTCAAGCCTGCAGAATATGGACCATTAAGATACTGCGAGCCTTCAAGGTGCATGAGCAAATCTGCGGTTTCATATACTCCATTGCCGTTATGCAAGGCTCCCTCCGCAGCGAGGTGTTCTAGTGCACTCGCGATCCTAGATGGATCAGAAAAACACTCGAGATAATCCGGGACATCCCCGGGTAGAACATATCTCACCCGATCAATCAAGTCATGCAGGGAAGCAGCGGACACGGTGAGTTTAGGCGCATCAAGACCGGACTTCGCAAGCTGAAGAATGCGCAACAGTAAAGCTTCTTCTTCGGTAAGCGCGGATTGAACCGCACCCGGAACACTCATAATAGGGCAAATATCTAATCCTTATATAAACTTTTTCTCCGCATCGCCTTCCCTGATCTCCTCAACAGAGCCTTTCTTGATGAGAATGTCCGCGATTTTCAGGGGAAGATTCGCGATATCATCTTCTTGAAATGGGCCATAGCTTTCGAGTTCTTTGCCCACAAACTTTGGCACAGGATTGAGGAATCGAACTATTTTGGTATCCGTTTTTTGCTCCGTCGCTAAAGGATATTTGCCAAGCAGGATATTGTGGAGGAGTTTGCTCCGGTATTGTGTAAAGAGATGCACGGCATCCTCGAACAGCTCCCGTTCTTCAGGAAGCAGCGCGGTAACGTCAATGAGCGGGCTTTGGGTGATGGACTTCGCGAGCGCGAGCTCCATGATCTTCTTCTCACGCCGTTCATAAATCTCCTTCAGGATTCTATGGATGTTCTTGAGCTGCTGCTGCACGTTCTCGCGCTCCGTAGCAGAGAAAAGATCAAGCTTATGCTGGCCCTGCTCAATAATCATCATCTTCTCCTGGATATAATGCGCAACGTCAGTGTAGAATGAGGGAGAAACTTTATGAATATCCGCGCTGCTTTTCTCTTTTCTAAGCAGCTCAAACAGCGTCTCATACGTAATTTTAATGTGATCGTCCATTATTCCCCCTTCCGAAGGCAGCACTGCTATTATTTAAGCTTAATTGTGCCCGAGGAATACCAAATCCGAGCGTGCTATTGGATTACGCTTTGGTTTTTGCACTATTAAAACATGAGATATGCCAAGGTGGTGAAAACGCCGCTCCAGATTATGAAAGAAGAATTGTAGTATTTGACCAAGGGCTTTCGAATGTCTTGACAGTTTATCAAATCCAGGGTAAACATGCTTATGAAGAATAACCTTGCCGCCAAGAAAAAGAGACCGTAATTGCTTATTGGTGTAATTTCTTACATGGGGCGTGAGTCTTCGGGTCATCCATTTTGGAAGCCATGGGATCAGAGGGATATTTCCAAAAATATATTTCTTGCCGACATAAATCCCATGAGTTTCGAACGGCCACGCTCTATTCGGCGCAAACACAATGAGATACCCTCCGGGCTTAAGCACTCTAAACGATTCCACTGCCGCTTTCTTATCATCATCGACGTGTTCAAGAACTTCATGCGACCATACGATATCGAAGATTTCGTCTTTAAAAGGGAGCTGCTCGGCATTGCCATAAACTGCAAATGGCACTTTTCGAATCTTCTTTCTGTCGATATCCACACCATATGCACGAGCGCCAAGCTTTTTGAAGCTTTTGAGAAAGATGCCTGTTCCGCATCCGATGTCCAGCACGCGCTTACCCCGAAAAGAAACATATGGCTGAACAACTGCAATTCTTCGCCTTAATCCTGAAGTCAAATGCAACGAAGGACTTCCCCAGTGAATGTGCTGCCCTCCTCGTTTCTGCCAATTCATGAAACACCGTTCTGTGGATCCTTTATTAAGATTTACATTTGCCAAACTTGGGATTACACAAAAAACTCTCCTAATTAATTAGAATCGAAACCATGCTCTAACATAACCTTTAAAAGACCGCTGTGCTTCTCGTAAATAATGGTTACACTCTCCTTTCAGGACTTTACGTTCGATGCAAAGCCAGAATATGTGCGGTTTAACTTCCTCACGCTGTACTATTTTGATGTGCCTCAGGATGAAATTGAGGCTTCAGGCATCGTTGAAGTGAGGAAAAAAGAGCTCGTGTTCAAAACCGAAAAGCAGTATGTGGCTGAGCATGCGCTCAATACCCTTCTGCAAAAGCATTTTCCCCACTTAATAAACAGGATCAAGAAAAATGAGACAACATACATCCATAAAAACTCGGGGATTCCGCTTCTGGGCACGCTCTACTTTGGCATTGTGGACAGAAACACGAATGTCATCGACCTCAAGCCTATAACCGGTTGCAATATCGATTGCATCTTCTGTTCGGTGGATATGGGAAGGCGCGAGCGTGATTTCATTGTTGAAAAAGACTATCTTGTTCAGGAGACTGAAAAGGTTGTCGCGTTCAAGAATACGGAGAATATTCATATCGTGATTAATCCGCATGGGGATCCGACATTGTACCATGATCTTGCCCCGCTCGTGCGTGACCTTAAAAAAATAAAAGGGGTAAAAACCGTCGCGATATACACGAATGCCGTGCTCTTAAGCAAAAAGCTCGTCGATGAATTAGCAGTGGCAGGATTAGACCAGTGCAGCGTTTCCCTGCATGCCATGAATCCAGAGAAGGCAAAAAAAGTTGAAGGCGCTCCTATTAACATTGAGCATATTAAAGACAATGTCCGCTACGCCGCTAAGTATTTTGAGATTGTCATTGCCCCGGTTCTCATGATGGGCATTAATGACGCAGAAATCCCGTTGATTATAGACTTTGCGAAGTCCGTTCAGGGAAAATTTCCAGTGAAAATCGGGATTCAGAATTTCTTATCGTATGAGTATGGAAAAAAGCCGGCTAAAGAACTCCCGTGGAACGCTTTCTATAACTACCTCGATGAACTCGAGCGCGAGAAGGGATTTGACCTGCATCCAAAATTTGACATTGTGCCAAGCGCGAAGCTTCCTAAGCCTTTTCAGAAAGGGGATATTGTTGAAGCAGACGTGAAATGTCCAGGGAGACTGCCCGGGGAGGTCATTGCGGTTGCGAAGGATCGCTGCATTACCGTGCTGAAATGTCCTCAGGGTAAGCAAAAAGTCAAAGTGAAGATCACGCGGAGCAAGCACAACATCTTCTATGGTTTTGCCGTTTAAGCATGTCTGTGAGTAACAATGAGCGCTCCGGCCATGCTCACGAAGAATACGACCATGACTAACGTTCCCGGGCCGAGAGACGATGGCACATTCAGAATGACATTTCCCGTGACAGCATCCAGAGCCTTCTCGGAAACGACAACCGTTCCTTCCATTTGTTTTGTGAAGATTGTATCTATGTAGCGGTATTCCCCGACCTCAGTGAACGTGTAGCTGTAACTTTGGTTGAGTTCAAGGCGTTCGCTTCTGAATCCGGCGAATCCTTTTATCATGTGTGTTCTTGCCCTTCCCGGGCTTCCCGGAAGCTCGTCCTTGTTAATCCAGGTTACGGTTGTCCCGGGCAGTATGGTTATGACCTTAGGCTGGAATTGAAGGTTTTTTATCTCGACAAAGACCTCTTGCTGAGAATCTTCTGGAATAAATACCTCTTCCGGCACGGGCGGCGCTAAAGGGACTTCAGGAATCACAGAGTCGAGAGGAGTTGTCTGCGGCTCTGGGGGCGGCCTGTCCGTCAACGCATTCTGAAAAATAAGAAATGAAGCAATAAGAATAAGAAGCCCTGTGATCAGGGCAAAATGTTGGAGTCCGTTCATTGGCGCAGCGTAAAGCTTGAAGGCACCTTCACGTCATCGTCGTTGAGGCTGTTTATGGCTACATCATAGAACGTTATCGTTGTTTTCTTGTCGTTTTTTGTCAGCTCGATCTGGAACGGGAAGCCATAAAACTCGTCCAGCCACATCGTTCCTGTGCTGCCATCCTTCATCTCGACAAGGACTTCCTGTGTTTTTCTATTCTCAAGAAGCTGCGTGTTCTTGCCCAGCTCCGCATATGCGATATCTCCCAAGTAATCCAATGGCAGCTTTTCTAGGTCATGCGCTCCATAGACGGCCTCGACATACGTTTTGTAATAATTCGGCTCACAGATGCTCGCTTCGCACGTTCCCTTCGCTGTTTTCGCCTTCACGTCGAGGAAAACAACATCATAGCGCTCCTCATCATTCTTGCCTCTGCGCTCGCTGAGATCAATGCGTATGAAGTCACCTTTTACGTTAATCTTGTCACGCTGGTTGAGCTCGCCGAATCCGTAGCTATAACTCGTCACTTTATCATGTTTGGCAAGGAATTCCCGTGTTGGGGAGTCGATCTCCTTAGTAGGTTCCGGGGCGGGTGTTACAGGCTCTGTAACCTGTTCCTGTGGAGCCGCGGGTTCTGGAGCGGGCGGCGCTTCAGGCGGTGTTGGCGCGCATGCCACAATAAACAATGTAAGTACACACAGTATCCATAGTCCTGTTTTCATATGAGAAACCTCCTTTTTAGGGGTTTTGAGCACGTTTTCTATTTAAATGTTGTTGATAAAATCACAGTCAGGCGGCAGGTATTTAGGATGAGCCAGCCAATCATGGCGGGCGACGGTCATTTTGCTGCACAAAATGCCCTGCTCGGGATTCCCGTATGGAGCACGGAAAATCATGGATTTTCCTAGTTGCGCTCGCTTCGCTCGGCAACCATCCCCTCCCTCGCCGCCGCCATGGCTGGCTCGCAAAGACAGGGATTGCATGGAGTTCGCAAAGGGCCTTATTTGGATACTTTACTCCCAATCAATCTCCCAGAATTCGCATCAAAGTTAAATAAAAAAATAAAAAGAAAAAAAGGCGTTAGCCTTATTCAGCTGCTTCGTCTTCAGCAGGGGCTTCTTCTTCTTCCATCACTGGGGAAGGTGCTCCTACGGAGATGTCAGACAAGCTCGTTCCAGTCACTTCGACTTCCATGCCACTGAGCGCATAGTCCTCGTAATTCGCAAGGACTCGTGATGCTCTCTGTGTGTCTTCAGCAGTCCAACCTGCGATGACCATGGAAACCTTCTCACCGTTCTCGAACAGCTTGATCAAAGCCTTGTTTTGCGGGATTCCTGAGGCCGCGCCACAGGTTCCTGCTTCAAGACCCATGATCTCTGCGCTGATAGCGTTGACGCAAGATCCACCGATGGATAGCACGTTGTTCGCCGCGAGATCCGCTGAGCTGACGTCCTTGTCGAGCTTTGCAGCGCCAACTTCAATCTTATTGATGTTGACGTTTTCAGAGCCCGCTCCTACGCCACCTGAACTCGAGGATGCTCCCGAGGTGATGTACACCTGAGGCAGTCTCTGCGCTTCTGGATAGTCGATGATGAGCTCATCGGGGTCGCTTGATGGGTTTGTGTATTTAATGAACGCACCAAGTGAGTTGTATCCGTACTGCACGTTGTCCTCGTCGTCTGGTGTCACAAGGCTATAGACATCCAACTTTGTCAGGTCAACTTCTGTATCAGACGTTGCTGAGATGTTGTATTGGATGTTTGCTGGTGTCAGGTCCTCGTAGTCGTCCGAATCAGGTGTGCTGATCGTTACCGTTAGCTTATCGGCAAGATCAATTGTCGCGGCTCCACCTGTCTGGTTGCCCGCTATCGCTATTTGGGCACCTGCACGTGTGGTTATTGAGACCGCGTTCGACTCGTTAATGGTTCCGTCTCCATCAAGGTCGACCTTGATTGAGAAGTCGTTGCTTGTAATGGCTTCGTGGTTCTCAACCTTATATGAGCCTCCTCCAATATTGAAGGTAGCCGTAGCTGATCCGCCAGCTGCTGTGTACGTCTTTTCTAGAGTCTCTTTTGAACCGACGTTCTCGATTTTAAACTTCGGGTTTTCGTCCGTTGACTTGTCAGCTCCCTTGTAGCGCAGCAGGTACGTTGGTCGCTCTCCAGCATCTTTCGTCGCGTCCGTTATGATGAAGTAGTCATCTTTGCTGACGTTTCGGCTTTCGTTGATGATAAAGTCGTCATCATCGTCTCCCATCTTCAGGACACTTGCTGCGGATGCGTACGCTAATGGTGCTTGGACAAGATTTCCGCCCCAGTCCATAAAGCTGAGCCTATACTTGTCTTTGCCGCTCGTCTTGATGCTGATCTCTTCTGCCTCTGCTTCCTCTAAGCCAAGGTACTCGATGTCCCAGTTGTTCGTGAAGAGAACTTCTTTCTCATCACCCTCTGCTGCAATGACTTCACTGAGTTTCTTGCCTGCAGGGACATAGTAGTCATCATCAGCATCCATGTTCACGAGGATGTTGTTGACCTGGCTCTCAGTTGCTGTTGGTGTACCCTTAATGGTTACAAGAGATCCATCAATGCTTTCATCATTCACCTTGATCGCGGTGTCTCCTGTTCCAACAACGCTGATGTTTGTATCCTTCAACACGACCTTTTGGGCTCCGATGAAGAACTCAACGAGATCCTGCGTGACGTCTCCTGCCTCGTTCGGAATAAGATCGGTTACGCCAATCTCTGTTCCGTCTGCAAGTTTGTCCGAGTCACCATCCGAAATGGATTTTGTCGACTCGCCGTTCACGGTGAACTTGGCAATGATTGTGCCTTGGTCCGTGATCGCGTCAACAGTAACCTCGTACGGCTTGCCAGCGATAGTATACGTCTTTGTCTCGCCTTCCTGGAGGATGTCCTTTACGGCTCCACCCATCAACGTGAGCTCCATGCCATGCCAAGCTCCAGCGGTAGGTACTCGTGCTTTCACGATTGTGTACTCCTTGCCCAAGAGGGTGATCGTCTCATCTTCGTAATCAGACAGATACGTTCCCGTTGAAGTAACTGCTCCACCGGAATCTTCAACGTCTGAGTCAAATGAAGACGTAAACTCCATCTCATATTGCGCTATTTCTTGGCCGCTCTTAAAGAAGAGGAAGTCTCCGACATTGTTGTCGCTATCTTCCTTGTACACGACATATCCTGTGTCTTTCGCGCCGCCGGTTGTTGAGTTGCGGAATCGCAAGTATTGGTTGTACTGCGCGTTTCCTTTCGTGTTGTCAACACTTCCCGACTTCAATGCGTCCAAATCACCATCATCGATGAAATCAATTTGGCTCTTGAAGTTTTCTCGGCTTCCAGAACTGTTCGTCCATTCGTTGCTTATCTCAAGCTTCTTCGTTGCGGTTCCTACTTTCCACGAGTCTCCCTGTACCGTTACTGATTTCTTCGCACCGGTTCCAGGTGTCGTGCTTGCGAACTGCAGGCTGCTGATGATGTCGGTCACGCCGATAATATCGGCTGCGAGTCCGGCCGCATCCGTTCCTCCAGTTCCTACAACGAGAATGCCGTTAAACTTACCGTCCATGACGAACGGCGACGGATACTCGCTTAGGTTTGCTGCTGCTGCACCGAATAGTGTAGCGCCGATCATTGATGCACCAATGCCGACTGCAGCGACCTTCTTAATCGCTTTACTTAGTCTCAATCTACACACCTCCTTGTGGTTGGGTGATTGTTACACCCCTCTCATTGAGTTTTATGCCAGTGAAAGGTTTTTCGTATTTAAGCCTTTCTGCGTACTCTAGACACTCCAATATACCCATTGGAGAACCTATATTTGATAGTTCTAACTGGCTATTTAGGCATAGAGAAAAAACTGGCTTATAAACATTTCGCAAAAAATGGCTTTTTTATGCAGTACAAGGCAACCTTGATCGCTATTAATGCCAGAAAGGCAGTTTATAGACCGTTGTTACTTTTTGATGGTGTTTGACCAAGACCCCCCTTTTCTTGCGGGAACCGCGCTTATTTTGCTCTTCCTTTTATAAGGATCCCTTTAGAGTATAAAATGTTTCGGATTATATTCGATACCCAGCAATTCTTACTAGTAATTAGTAAATCGCTTCATATAATATTTATATAACCTAACTTTTAGTTACTGTGTGAGGCTTTCAATCGTTATTCCCGCATATAATGAAGAGAAACGAATTCGAAAGACATTGACAGATATCATAGCATACTGCAGGAAGCGAAATATCGTTTACGAGATAATTGTAGTTGATGACGGAAGCGCGGATAGCACGGCGTCTGTTGCTCGTAACGCCGCAACCCAAAGCAAGGCACCTATACGAGTCATTCGTGGAAGCAGTAATGAGGGTAAAGGCAGCGCAGTAAAAAAAGGAATTCTTGCTGCAAAAATGCCTCACGTACTGTTCTGCGACGCGGACCATTCCACACCCATACATACCCTTGATGTGTTTTCCCAGTATCTTAAATATGATATTGTGGTCGGCTCAAGGAACCTTCCAGAATCGAAAATCACGAAGCCGCAACCTTTCCTGAGAAGCTCAATGGGAAAACTCTTCCCATTACTCGTTCGCATGCTGGGAGTAAAGGGAATACAGGATACTCAATGCGGATTTAAACTGTTCAAAACAGCTATTGCAAAGAAGCTTGTCAAACAGCAGCGTTTGCATGGCTGGGCGTTTGACGTCGAATTACTCTACCTTGCACAAAAACATGGCTATTCCATCAAAGAGGTTCCGGTGTCATGGAGAAATGATCCGAACTCTAAAGTGCGAATTTTAAGAGATCCCATGAAGATGATGCTTGATCTTTTGAGGATACGGTGGAATGATGTGATGGGGAGATACGGTAAATGAAGAAAAACAGTGCTGAAATTTTGCTTGAGCGGTGGAGGCATGATGAATCTGCACCTATGCACGGTTGGGATTTTTCTTACATTCGGAACCGAATGGCATCTGAATCACCTCCTTGGGATTACACCGATATTGTGCGCGAGTATTTGGCAAATGCTGAGTCAGCAATTGATTTGGAAACGGGGGGAGGCGAATTTCTCAGCTCTCTCAAGCCGCTTCCAACGAAAATGTATGCGACAGAGGGATACGCACCAAATTATGAATTGGCAAAGAGAAGGCTTTCACCGCTCGGCATACACGTTATTCATTGTATGGGGGACGCCCCTCTTTCATTTCCAGAGGGGTATTTTGATGTCATTCTGAACAGACATGGCACCTTTAACGCTGTCGAAATAAGGCGTCTCCTAAAGCCTAACGGAGTCTTTTGTACGCAGCAAGTCGGAGGTAAAAACCTCCATGATTTGATTTCACTCTTCAGAGTTAAGAAAAAATCGGACTGGGGAGCAGCGAAAGTTCAGAAAAATCTGACTTCAGATGGTCTCACCATTGTGAAGTCGGAGGAATGGTCCGGCAAACGGGTCTTCCATGATGTTGGCGCAATCGTGTATTTTCTCAAGGCGATCCCGTGGATTGTGCCTGGATTTACAGTAGACAAATATAAGTCAGTACTGTACAACCTCCAAACTCGTCTAGATCAAGGTGAGCTCCTAGCGTTTACGGATGAACGCTTTCTTGTGATCGCCAAAAAAGTAAGTAAATAACACCTCAAGCCCTCAAAAAACACTCAGAGGGCTTGCTCGTGAGAGCAACCCTCTTTTTTCGGTCAAGCCTTTTTTTAAAAGGATTGCGGGGAGGAGGATTCCCACCAGCGGAAGCCCGCTGGCGTCTGTGGGTCTCGCTACCGCTCGAGCCCACGAATTAAACTTAGGGAGCTTGAACGTGAGTTCAACTCCCTTCTTTTTGGCCAGACTTTTTTGTAAAAAGGCTGCGGGGAGGAGGATTCGAACCCCCGTAAGCACTAAGCTACTACGCCCTGAACGTAGCCCGTTTGACCTCTCCGGCATCCCCGCTTACTAAAATCATAAATTGCACAGCCCTTATAAACATTTCTTAGAAGCATCTCAAAGAATTTTATCCTTCATTAGTCTTGGCAAGAGTTGAGAAGATATCCTTTTGGATACTTTGGTCTTTCCAGTCAAAATATCCTGAGATGAACACCACATGCTTTTTGTCAGCTCCGCTTTTTGGGAAGGAGTTCCTTTAATCTCAACAAGATAACAGTGAACTTTTTGAGGTTGTCCGGTTGTCTCGTTCGTTGCCTTGTACGCACAATATGGGCGCATCTCAACGAGTTTGACGGATATCTCCTCTTTAAGTTCCCTCTTCATCGCCTCTTGGTGCGATTCTCCTGGTTCCACTTTCCCTCCCGGCGTCCAATAAAAGGATTCATCATATCCTGTGACGAGGAGGATCTTTTTGTCTTTGATGATGATGGCAGAAATTCTTTCTCTCATTGCGTCTTCGCCTTCAGACGCTGCAATGATTCCAGGTTCTTCTGCGCTGCTTCATAGCGCGGGTTGATTTTGAGCGCTTGCTGAAACGCGAGTTCAGCGCGGTCCATTTCTCCTGTATACACTAATGCTGTTCCCAGGTCATTGTATGCTTTGTAAAGTCCCGGTTCAAGTTGGATCGCGGTTGCGAATGCCGCTATGGCCTTGTCCGTATCATTCAATCGCAGATATGCAAGCCCCAGATGGTCATACGCCCGAGCGTAATTAGGCTCAAGCTCAATAGCGATGAGAAACTCAGCGATGGAATAATTATAGAGGCCTTTTTCTGCAAATACAATGCCAAGGTTGTTATGCGCGAATGCGTTATTCTCGTCTATTGTTAACGACGTATCAATCGCCTCAAGCGCGTCATCAAACCTGCCGAGTGCTTCGTAACTCTGCCCAAGGTTGTCCCAAGCCCGTGCGCTGTTCGGCGAGGTGATTACCGTGCGTTCCCAGAGCGTGATGTCGTCTCTCCATTCCGCGTTACGCTGCATCGTTCCCACCGTGTAGAGGATCAAAACCAATGCGAAAACGACAAGCGTAGGGATTTTCCACTCCTTTTTTTGATATGCAAGCGTGAATGCGTATGCGATAAGCAAACAAAAACCGATGCTTGCAACGTATGTATACCGTTCTTCCATGAGCGAGAAGTTTGGGAGGATATTCATGAAGGGGACTAGCGTGAGAAAAAACCATCCGATCGCGAAGAAGATGATGGGCCGTCGCGTTCGCGACCAAAATGCGACAGCAATCAATGCAAGAAGTAGTAGGAGAGAGATAAACACAAGAGGATCAAAGAGCGATGTTGCCACGGGAACTACGCGCTGAAGCGACAGATTGATGGGAAGGATGAGCAGGCCGAGGTAATGAGCGAGGATTTTGATCGTGATGACTATCGTTGCTGAGAATGTTCCGGCAGGATATTGGGCAGCACGTCCAAGACTTCCTGTGACGGCGATGCGAATGATCAAGTAAAGAACAAGAAGCGCGGGAAACACATAGAGCGCCTTATGCTTGGCAAGTTCACGGGCTCTTTCCATGAGCGTTGTTTTCGCAAACGCTAACTCATAGAGCAAGATGAGGAATGGCAGCATGAACGCCTCCTCGCTTGAGAAAAGCCCGAGAACGAATAACACAATGCTGATTACTAGTGGAATCTTCTTTCGGGATTCCTTATAGAGAAGATATGCGAGAAACGCGGCAAGCATGAGTACAATTCCAAGCAGATCAAATCCCGCAGTCATATTTGTGACTCTGTCTGTGTGGATAGGATGCACGGCGAATAAAATTCCGGTGAAGAGCGCCAGTTTTCTTTTTTGAAATAGCTTGAGCACAATAACGTAAACGAGAACGCTCGCTATCATGTGTAAAAGCAACGCATTAAGGTGGTATCCGAACACATCAAACTCCCATATGGAAAAAACGAACGCCTGCAGGACACTGCGCAGTGGTCTGTAGAGATTCCCGTGTGTAGGAGTTACAAAAAAGGTGGGCGTGTTCGCTAAAGACCTTATGACAAGATTCTCCTCAAGATAAATCCGATCATCCCAAACGAATTCGTTCGAAAAAATATTCCCGTACGCGATGAGCGTTAGGACGAGGATGAGAATGATGGACAGAATGTGCTTTTTCATGCATTCACGGCGATTCTTCCGTATTTAAGCTTTTACGTTTTTCTAGAAGGATACGCAAATTGTTTTGATACATGGGTTCATAAGGATTAATCGCGATCGCGGTTCGCATTTCCTGCTCCGCTTCCTCGAGTAATCCGTTCTGCGCGTATGCGAGCCCCATGTCATGATGTGCTTTTGCGAAATCTGGCCGAATTGCAATGGCTTTTTTCAGGGTGAATATGGCCTCATCAATCTTTCCCCAGCGCAGATAGAGCACTCCGAGGTCGTTGTACCCTTTGTAATACCCGCGATCGTCCTCTTGGTAGGCATCAATAGCTTCTATAAGGTATTGTTCCGCGAGGTCATAGCGCTGCTGCTCGGCGTAGAGTGTTCCTAACTCATCCCGCGCCCGGAAATTATTCCGTGACAATTCTGCGGCTCTAAGCAAATGCTCCTCCGCTTTTTCAAAATCTCCTGCGCGTTTGTAGAATTCCCCAATGTCGGAGTGCGCGCTCGTGCTGAGTGGGGAGGTTTCGAGCGTTTTCACGAGCAGTGTTTCCTCGTCACGCCAGTCCATGTTTCGCGCATACGTACGGGCACTGAACGCAATGACGATCAAAAGAATGAGCGCAAATCCCAGGAACTTAGACTTCTTCTGTGAAGTTAGTTGATGTAATCCATAGGCAACCGCCAGGCAAAACCCGAATGACGCGAGATACGCATACCGTTCAGCAAAGATCGTTGGCTTAGGCAGGAAGTTCATGAACAGGAGCATCGTGATGAAAAACCACGCGATCGAGAAAAAGATAATTTTGTTTTTCTTATACGATGCCCATACGAGAACGAAGAGCGCGAGCAGCACAATGGTGGAGATGAGCAGTGGAATGCTGAGCAATGACGTGGTAGCCGCGAGTTCATGGTGGATCGTCAGCTTGAATGGGAGAAAGAAATATCCAACATAGAGTGCCAGCGCTTTAATGCTCGTGAGTTGTGTGGCTAAAAAGCTATTGTAAAAATAATGTGATGCGCGTCCGACTCTGCCCACGATCATGATGTGCGCAAAAACAAAGAGCAGCGTGATAAGGATGAACGGGACATATGATCTCCATGATGCAACAGTTTTTCTGAGGCTCCAACCATACGTATACACAAAATCAAAGAGCAGCAGCAGAAGAACGAACACGACTGCTTCCTCCGACGCCAACAACGCAAGTATGAGCATGATGAGGCTTGCTCCATACAACGAAATTTTTGCAGACTCGCGATATCTAATGAACACATAGAATGCAAGGAGCATAAACAATATCCCCCAGAGGTCAAATCCCGCGGTCATGTTCGTGACTCTGTCTGTGTGGAGGGGATGCACTGCAAACAATAACCCAGTAAATAATGCAAGCATAGGTTTTTTGGAAAGTCTTAGCGTAATACCGTAACATAACAAAGAAATGAACGCATGTAACACAATGCCATTTATATGATAACCAACAGGATTCAATTTCCATATAGCATACGTCAATGCGTATACCGTTTCGCGCAGTGGCCTCCAAAGCCCATGGCTTGACTCTGTAACGTAGAAGCTGGGGACATTTGAGAGCGACGTAATCTGCGGATTCTCAAAAATAAAGTCGCGGTCATCCCATGCAAACTCATTTGGGATCGTGTTGACATACATAAGCACCGCGGCAAGAAAGACAACTATTCCAAATGTGAATATGGGCGAGATCTTCATGCGCGTCTTTGAATCGGAAATATATATAAATGTTCCATAACTTTTATAAACTCGTTTTTTTCCGCAGCTGTATGCGGTTACTATTACTCTTTGGGATGCTCGCGCTCCTTGTAGCGTGCACACCTGATCCGTGCAAACAATTCTCTTCAGACACGGATAGGCAGAACTGTTATGCTGACACCGCGGTCTCGGCACACTCCCTTGAGCTCTGTGCGCAAGTGACGGATCAAAAATTCAGGGATCAGTGCACTGCGGAGATAGGCGTTCAGACGATGAACAAGTCGATATGTGCATCTGTTGTGGATGACAAGCGCAGGAATTTTTGCTTCGCCGGGGTTGCTCAGGAGCAGCTTGCAGGGAATGATTGTTATGACCTCACGAACTCATACTGGTCGGATGTATGCTTTAAGAATATTGGCATTGCGACAAATAACATAGAGCTCTGCCATGAGGTCGATGAAGGCGTAGACCGCAATGAATGTTATAACAAAGTTGCAGTCAACACGACAACGGATTCCATCTGCTCATTCATCGATAATTCATATGAGGCACAAGGCTGTAAATTTCGTGTTTATACAAAGACGCAGAATACGTCAGGATGCCTCACGATTGAGGATTTCGGCTTGCGGGTGACATGCATCTCGAGAATCGCCCGGCTCCAGCAGAATGAATCAGCCTGTGATCTCATCAAGGAATCCGAGCCAAAATCGTTTTGCGTAGAACGCGCTAATGCTTCTTCTTAGCCCACGTGTATGCTCTGATTCGGGCACTCTTTCCATACCCGCAGCTTGAGCAGCGCTTTCGAGTAAGGTGATACGTCTTTCTCCCACAGCGTCTGCAATAGATATGATTCTTCTTGCCAGACTTAACACCCATGGACGCTGTTCCTTTGCTCATGGATCATCTACTCTGCAGAAATCATAATAATCGTGTCGCCCCTGATGAACGTGACGCCGAGCTTGCGCTTAACCTCGCCGTCAACGCGCTCCTCCGCTTCATGCAGGACAACGTTGATGTGGATGTCGAATGCGTGCAGCTTTCCAACGTACTGCCTGCCGTTCTTAAGCTCTACAATGACGCGTTTGTCTCGTGCTTTATTGAGCGCGTCCAATGGCCGTGATAATTCGTTCATGGTAACCCCCGAAAATCGTATACAAGAGAAAATCCAGTGTCTATATAAAGGTTGCGCTGGCGCAGCATGAAATCTCCGCTTTGCAAACATGATTCCCGGTTCATTCTAATGCAGTCGAATAATGCTTATATCTTGCTGTAGTATTCCATCGCGCATGGAAGACATCCCTTCATGGCCCGTTGACGAGCTGATGGATCAACTGAGGAATATCTTTGTGAGAGGGCATTGCATTGCAGCGGATGCCGCAGAGCGCCTCGAGGACCTTTTTCTCGAGGACACGGACAAAGCGATCGCTTCCCTGCATGGCTTCCTTGAGGAGGTTCGCGACATTAATACAGATCGGGCGTTTGTAGAGGCGGCTGCAGGGGGTCCGAATCATGACTGGACGGTTCCTGTGCTCAATGTTGTTGGGCTCATGTATCCCTCACTGCAAAAACCTGTGCGGGAACGTGCTCTACTCAGTGTACTTGATTATCTTGATGGACTCAATTATTTCTACAGTCAGAATCATGTGGAACGCATGAAAGAGCCGTGGCTTGTGGGAGATATTATTGTCAACCGACGGCTGTATTGGTGTGGATTCTCTGAATATCATACATTATTTGCGGAACATAACTCCTGGAAAGAGCTGCAGGAATCATTGAATACGCATCCTCCATTAAGCCCCTTTTGGCTCGCCATGGCAATTCTCTGGTGGCCAAATCCTAGTCCTGAAATCAGAAGAGAGTTTTATGAGGCGTATCCTCACCTAGTAGACAGAACGCTTGATGCGATTGCCGGAATGACTGTGACATCTGCAATGAAAGGTCACGTGATGGAAGGCAAGGACGTTGAAGCAGGTATTCAATACCGCTTGAGCGAGCGTTATGATCCTGATATGCATGCCCGTATCCGCGAGAAAATCGCGCAAGAGAATTGGATTCTATTGCCAAGTACGGAGCGGGATTGGATACAATGGAAAGAAATAAGAGAACGAAGAGAAGCTAAACCGGTATCCTAACCGTATCCACAACGTTGTTTCCATCCGAGAGCGTGACTACAATCGTATCCTCGCTGTCCGTGCCTTGATGTGTGAGCTTTCCATATACTCTGCGTGATTCAAACGGCTCAAGCGTTACCGCCTGTTTGTACAGCTCAACGTCATATTGCTGATGCGCTGCCTTGGCACTCAGGTAATACGTCTGAGGCTTTGCTCCCGTGTTTTCAACAAAGAACGAGAATCTTCTTCCATAATCATATGCGGCGCTGAGTGATCCTCCTGCGCGTTGTTCGATGCTGACGCGCGCGAATTCTGTGCGTGATCCCTCATACACTTTTCTCCTGAAAACATCCTCGACGGTGATTTTGAGCCTTCCCTGGAACAATGTGGATGTGCCTTTGCTCAATGTGACGTACGAGCTTCCCCCGTCATTGATGCGAAAGCGCAGCTTCGCGGTTCCATATCGATGATCCGCGTCTACAAGTTTCACTGCGATATCTCCAATCCAGAGCTGGTCGTTGCGCATGAGCAATACTTCATGCTGCCCTTTGTAGATGCGCTCCTCCGCAACCACAAATGGCATCAAGAGGACAACAACGGCAAATATGAGCGGAGCGTATTTCAAGCTATCACCATATACTGGCCATGAGAGCATCGTATAAAAGATTTTGGCTGATGCAAAACACAAGAACAACTATCGTTATCCAAATATAATCATTCGATTATCGCGTTTCTTTATGGTTTCGAGCGTGACGAATGCATGCTCAAGCTTATCCCTCGGGACTTCTTCTTCCCCGATGATCGGATCGATGCAGTGAAAGATCTTGTCTTTGTATGCGGTGACAATGATATAGTTGGAAACGCTTTTCGTATCGCGGAGCACGCCCGCGTTGAGCCGCAGCAGGATGATTTTTCCCTGCCGCAAATAATATTTTACATCATCCAAGGTAAACTCCTTCTCCTCCACTTCAACACCGCGTTTGAGCAGCCCGTCATAATGGATTTTTGCGGAAAACTCAGCATCCTGAATCTCTTGCTTCGTGTAGCCCTGAAACCGGTAATCCGGGAATTTATAGTCGAGATCTCCTACAACGACGTGCACTTTAATCCCGGCGTCATGTGCCAGGGACGCAAGCGCAAATATCGATGATGTGAGCACAGGGAGGCTTGCTGAGCGCTGCCACATTGAGAATTCAAGCTCCCGCGTGAGCGGAATCCCGGGCTTATAGTGGTGCATGACCGTGAGAAGTGCTGACGTGGCTCTTGAAAAAGGAGTCGTTGCTTTGTACACCTTCATATCGGCAATTGAAATGAGCTCTCTTTATTAATATTGCTTAGAAAATCTCATACTGAGCGCTGGGCTCTCGCATGGTACACAGGGACAATGGGCGTTTCACGGCTGCGCAATTCACTGGGATTAATGAAGCCGTCATTCACGAGTCTGAGCTGTTGTGACGCGATATCAAAACTGTATTTGCGCACGCGCATTACAGCCTTTCGTCCTTCATTGATGTATGCTTTCTTGTTGGGGAGTTCTACTCCCTCTTGGATAAATGCCTGTACGAGCTCGTATGAGATTAAATTACCGGCGCCGTCTTTCCGCCCTTCCATGCGCACGACTGCTCCTGTGTGCGCTCCGTCATAGATGGTCTGCCGCAGCAGGTATGAAGTTCCTCCTAAAAGCGCGAACGCGAGCGCGGTTTTCGTTCTGCCGCTAAGTTCGGTCGGATCAAGAGTTTCTGCTCCAAGATGTTGGTAGTCGGGGGGCAAGTAGCGTTCAAGCAGCGCTTCAAATCCCGTGCCATTTGTAGGAGATGCACGAGTGATGCGGTGGGCGGCGCGCTTATACCAAGGCAGGGCAGTGTGTTTTAATTCATCATAAGCGTCAAGAATCGCTCCATCGAAGTGCAGTGGAGCGCTTATGCTGCGTTCTCCGACAATGCGTGCGCCGTCCTTTGTCTCGATAATGCGCTGTTCTAAAGCTTGCGACATATCTTCGTGAAGGGGGATATGTTCGAATTGTATTCTATCCCTTGTGTATTTGTGATGGGGCCCCGGAAAGCGATTGCCGTTTGCGATGAGTAGTGCGCCGACTAAGTCCCTGTTTTCTTCCCCTTCTTTTTTCAAGCCAGCCGCTTCGGGATGTCCGAGATAGTTGTGCTCAAGGTTGACTCTGAGCAAGGCAAACAGAATGGGATCATCCACATAATCTGTGATTTCGGCTCCTTGCGGACGTGTGGGAATCATAATGGTTAGAAAGTATAGATAATATATAAATTTTGTTATTGCTGTGACTAATTTAGCCATTTATTGCCAGCAAGGAATCATTATATCTTATTTGTTTTGTTAGAAAGATGAAATCCTTACTTATTATACTAATAGATAGTAGGTTATTCTACATGAAGTGTATACTAGATTAACTATTTTTCTTGATATTTTTTCAAAGTACTGCACAACAACATTTATAAAAGAACAAAAACTCCTTGTATGCATGGTCGTTACACAAAACAGATCGCGCTTGAAGCCGTCGGGATCTCGCTATATCGCCGCTAGGAAAAAGCGCAGATATGAAAAAGGAAGCCTTCCCGCGAATACCCTCACGGCATCGCGCAACGTTCGCAACATTCGCGGCATGGGCGGCAACCGCAAAGTGAAGCTCCTCGCGACAGACGTTGCAAACGTGTTTAATGCGAAATCCAAGAAATATACGAAGGCGAAAATCATCAGCGTCGTCGAAAATCCGGCGAACTCATTTTTCGTGCGAAGAAACATCATGACTCGTGGCGCGATTATTAATACTGAGCTTGGCAAAGCCAGAGTGACTTCCCGTCCGGGCCAGCATGGAACGATTAACGCAGTTCTCGTTGAATAGAGTATTGTTACTATATAGTGGTTAAAATAAGAATATTTATATACTTCTCGACATTCCTAGCACGCATGGGATCGCTTAATACACGCATTCAAAGTGCTCCGCCGGAGCTCAAAGACAGCGTTGTGCGTGCGCTGATTCGAGGCTCAGCTCTCAATGTAGGTCGATTTGAACATGTGTACAGAGATGAAGATCTTGCGCAGTTTGTGCATGATCACTTCGCTGAGCACCACGTGCACTCCCCGCGATTGTTATCAATGTACAACAAGCTGCATCTCTTCGCGATTGTGGCAGGAATGAACGGATACGAAACTCATTTGCCCGACGGCTTCTATGAACATTTTTCTGATCATGTACACCCTCTCATCGCATTCTTTGCAGGGCTCGATGATACTTCATTCACGAGAGCGCGTCATACCGTCGGCAGGCTAGCGTCGATTTCACTTCCTGAAATCATCGCAGAGACAATGCACTCAGGAGTTGCGCATCTTGACACAATTACAGCAGAAAATAGAGAAAAGGGAATCTATCATACTCCGGAGCGCTACCCGAGCGAGTCAATTCTTTCAGAGACTGCTTCTTTGCTTCCTCCCCTACTCGGGCATTTTGTATTTAATCCAGGGACAGATCCTTCTTGCAGACCTCGTATAGGAATCATGGCGAAACCAGGATCAAGATCTGCATTGGCTCCTCGATTTCAGTATTTGCTGAGCCAATTGCGACTTGCTGAGGAAGTTGGCGACAAAAGGCATCAGTGCGAAGTTACAGATGTTCTTCAAAAAGAGTATGCTGCGCTGACACAGCCTGAGCTGAGAATGCTTGAGCGTGAGATCAAGTCATTACAAGATTACCTGCCTGCAGATCCCCAAGTATCGCTTCTTTAATTTGCAAAATTTAGTGCACCAACGTAAGACCTAATTGTCCTTCTTCTGCAAATTTCCTCTTTGGTTTCCATCTGCTCATCTCTTTGTAGCGCTCATTGAGATGTGTTCTCCATCGGTCATAATCTATGTCGAGAGCAAACAGAGGAGCTATGAATGTTGAACGAATCGCAACACCCTCTTCATTGTTCTCAGTGTACATCAAAAGCCCCGATGTGGCATCTTTGCTGACACCAGAATACGTTGAAATCTCAGTCATGTTAATCTCATGAATTCTCGCGAACTCTTCAGGCTCGAAAAACATGAATTTTTCCTCCTGATTTTTCACGTATGTCCAAAATGTGTTGCGCGATTTAATTTTTCCCACAAGCTCGTGCGGATCTGTGTTGTGCGGAAATGCGAGCAGCTCCCTTTGTATGTGTGATTCCGCTTGTTGCACTTCTCCGCGGCAGAGTTCGCGAATATAGTCGCCAAACACGCGCATTTCAAACAAAGACGCATTATATGCTGGATCATCGCTCTGTGGCAGTCCTGAAATCCATCTTCCTTTTGGATAATATATTTTGTCTGCGACAACAACTGACTCAAGAGTATCAGCAACGATGAGTGGGGAGTCTACTCCTTCTGGAAATTTGATGAAATAAAAGAAATGGGAACTTCGGCCTATGGGTTCAATACCATGTCTCTGCATAAATACATTGACCTGGAACTGGAGCTGTTTGAGAAATGCGGGAACAACATCAGGGTCTATGTTATGTCTTCCCATGACGAGCCCCTTGCCCGTCATCATCCTGCCGCGGATGTTCAAGATTTCTTTAGCCTCGTCTTCATCAAGCCCGTACGTATCCGCAAAATCATGATACGCTTCGAGCTTTTTGTACGCTTTCTTCGTGATTCTTCCTTGTCGAAGCGACTGAAGATCCCGCTCGAAGAGTTCATCTGTAATCCGATGCCATTGCTGCGCGAACGCTCCCGTCGTGATTTCATACGTCTTCAGTTTTTCCTCGAACTGCCTGCGCGGCCGGTCATAATGCGCGAAATCAACCAAGATTTCATTTGCCCATGTCAGAAGATATTCCTCAAGGAACATGCGAGATCGCACGTCGTGCTGCTCCCCGATATACGTCTCGAATTCAGTGACCCGTGCCAAAAGATCCGGATCATCAGCAATGCCTTGTTTGATTAAGGGGAGAAAAAGCTGGCCAAGTGCGAGCTGTACCTTTGCCACATGATGATGAATGCCCTGTTGCGGTTTTACGGGAAAATGCTCTTCTAAAAGCTTTTCCACATGAGCCTTTAGACCCTCTTGGAAGTCAATCGTCGCGCTCGTGATCGGGAAAACGGTCTCGGGATCAACATGATATTTTTTCCAGAAATAATGGTCAAGCACGTTGCGCATAGTCATGGGACCGTACGCGGCGCGCGTCGGCTCAAGCTCAAAAATGCTCGAGATTGCGTGTACATGCCTGAAGAACGGTGTTTCTTCAAGGAAGCGTGGCATCGCCTCAACGTCGTCAACTAGATATTCCAGAATCATGCATGCTGCATCCTGCCGATCCTGCACGGATTGCCCCGGCAGCCTACCAAACCGTTTTTGAAATTTCTCACGGGCGGAGTCTGTGAGGTTTCCTCGCCCCATTGCGAAACGCTCGAGGCTTTCCTGTTCAGGATAGGTGATGCTCTTGTGCAATCCGTCGTCCCCGAGCGCCATTTGCGAGACCATTTCGAATTTTCTGTTCGGTAGGTCCTTGTATCCAGTGCGCGCGAGCAGCCATTCACAGATGACTTGCCTTCCCGTAATTCCAACGCGCTCAAACATTTGGATTGCGACATCTTTTGTTGGAGGACTCTGCCGGTTTGAAACACCATAGCACTCGCCAGAAAGATTTTCACGCAATTGGATGAGATCAAATTTTGCGTTGAATGCAGAGAACCAGAAAGGGTCATGGGTTTGAACGGATTCAACGACTGCGTTAATGAGCGCTGCCTCGTTTTCGTGGACAGGCACGCTGTAACCCTTAATATGTTTGCGGCCTGGGTTGCGCAGCGTGTGAATGACCTTGACATGCTTGCCCTGCTCAATGTAATGCATCCCGACATGCGAAATTTCTCTATCTTCGTCTGTGAATCTTGGGATTTCAATATCCTTGAAGAGGAAGGTGAGGCCCAGCCATTCCTCAAAGGTCATGGGTCGCTTGCTTTGAATCACATCCTCTCTGAGATGTGCCTGGAATTCGTATGCTCTCTGCGTGGTCGCGTTCTGTCGATTCCGATCCCTGAATGTGATGACTCTTTTGCCATACGCTTCATGTTGTTTGTTGAAACAGATGACCTCTTCAAAGAGTTTTTGCGTTATGCGCATGAGTTCTTGTTGTTGATCAGTGTCAAGTTTTCTGAAAAAAGAAGTATTCAACGCAGCTTCCTCAAGGGTGGATTCGCCAGCATATGCGTGCGTTACGGTGTCATACCAATCTCCCTTTGCTTTAGTCATAGTAGCCTGCCCCTTATAGTGAGGAGCGAGCGCTGTACTGAGAAGATGATCAACTGCTTCTTTTTTTCGTTCAAATTCTGCTCTCTTCTTGAGAATTTCAACGGCGCGTTCATCCAGCGCGGCAACCATTCCCGGAGTGATCGTCCTGTACTTGAGCTGTTTTTTGTAATGTGCAGTGGCTCTTCCTTGAGCTCTGAATTCGTCAGGGAGTTGACTGCTTTGGGAGCGCGGGAGCTGTACGACAATCGTGTTGTAGAAGTTATTCCTCACGTCCCATTCTGCGCTCTCTGGAAAAATGACACGGCTTCCAAACTTCTGCTTGAGTCGTTTATAGAGCTGCTTTGCTTCTCGGCGCGTCAGCCGTTTTGAGGAAAACCAATGCTCATATCCTTCAACATAGAATCCGCCAAGCCCTCTTAACGAGATCCACGGTCGATCATACCGATACCCGACTTCTTCAACAATCGCCTCAAGGTGCTGCAGCGTCATCGTGGTATGCTGTAATCATAGTCTTTGATGCCGCCGTCGCGGTCTTGGTACCAGATAGCGCGCTCAGCGCCAACGCGCGCGATGTAGATTCCGATGAGCCTGCTGATTTCATCGAGATGCAAGGGTCTGAGATGTTCCGGCGCTTTTACTTGGGCATCGTAAATGAGCGTATTGTTAAGGAGCCTGCGATAAAACTCAGCGTGCTCTTTTGACGGCATCGCAAATGGTGAAGTATGCCTTGGAATGAGATTTGCCTTGCGTGGCCGCGCAAGCGTTGCGGCTATAAGAAAGTATGCCGCAATGGTTTGCGGATAGAACATGTAAAAGTCGCTTCCCCTCTGGTCCTGCATGAGCCGGTATCCAAACTGGTGCAGCTCGTGTTCTGACACGTCGCTTCGTTGGGTTGTTCCAAGCAGCCAGACGGACGCTTTTCGTGCCGGATCATCATGTATTGGCACATGTGCGAGTTGTATCGTGTACTGTTGTTTTTTCTCTGTTCTAGATGGAATCGTGACGATGAATACCGCTCCTTCACGCTGGACTCTTTGGGCAGCAGAATAATCCTTCACCCTTCCGGGCGCCTGGTGCATGTATGCGTGCAATCGCGCTGCCTCATCGATAAATGCGAATGGCGCCATCCTTGGCCTGTTATCAACTCCTCGTCCGAGGGGAGCTGTCCATTGGTATCCGAGAAAATGGAGGTTTTCAGGTTGGACGAAGTGTAAGCTATCTATCTCGCGTGCGACAAGTTCCAGCGGGGATTCCTTCATTGCAATCGCTTGTTCCCATGTTTTTGGTACGGGGAGCCTTAGATAATGTCCATGCCTGAGGTTCTTCCGCGATGCAATGGCAGATGGCAAATGCTGCAATGTCGGGGGAAGCAATTGCGCCCTGACTTCAAGGCAGTCTGTTGTTGGATCAATCTCTTGGAGTACTCTTTCAACAATATTCTTTACTCCATAGACGCGCCTTCTGCGGAGATGCCTTCGCTCAGCGATACTTCTTGTCCTGAAGAACGTTTTTTCCACCATAGGCGCTGCTAAGTGTTCCCTCTTTTTAAATATTTGTATAGTAGTCACTCTAAAGTAATCACATAATGCTTTAATTGCGGTTTACATTTCATGACTGATGCATATGCAAACCCTTTTCAAAATGCTTCTCAAGAACCATCATCCTCAAGGCTGGTGGCCCATCGCGGGAAAATATCATCCGCGTGATTATTCGTGTCCGAGGAATCAACAACAACGCGAGGAAATTATCATAGGCGCGATCCTCACGCAAAACACATCTTGGAAGAATGTGGAGAAGGCGCTTGAGCAATTAAGAAAAAATAAACTGCTCTCGTTTTCTGCTCTGCTGAAATGTCCAAAGTCAACACTCGCAACATGCATTCGCTCTTCGGGTTATTTTAATCAGAAAGCGATAAAATTGAAGGAAATCGCATCATTTTTCAAGCGGAATCCTTATTTTCGCATGCTCTCTCTTGAGAAACAGAGGGAAAAACTTCTTCATGTGCATGGCATTGGCCCTGAAACCGCGGATTCAATCCTTTTGTATGCGTTCAGGCGTCCAATTTTCGTTGTCGACGCGTATACAAAGCGATTATTTGCCCTCCATGGCTTCAAGGAAAAAACATATGATGAGATTCAACAGCGCTGTATGCGTGAGCTTCCACACGATTTCAAAGTTTATAACGAGTTTCACGCGTTGATTGTCGCATGGGGGAAAACGCAAAGATTAAATAACCGCAAGGGTAGAAAGCGCGTATGAATCCATTGCTCATCACGATTATCATCTATGTTGCGGTCATTCTTGTCGTTTGGTGGTTTGTGAAGAAGATCATCACTGCATTTTTTGTAGCTGGAATCCTGCTCGTTCTTGCTGTGCTCGCCCTGGGTTATATGACATATCAGGATGTTCGGGACCTCCGCGAGAATATGCCAACGCAGAATAAGCTCGTGATCCTCATGGATCAGGGCAGAGTGCTTTCTGGATTTACAGTAACGCCCGCGGAAGCATTGCCGCTTACTTCTGGCGAACTCCATGCTTTCGAAGCTCTGTGGAGTCAAGACCGCAAAGAGGAAGCTCAGGGAGAGGTGTATAAACTCATTATTTATGAAAAAGCGATGTTTGAGGGCATGGACGATCTCAAAATCATCGTGGCCGGGCAGTCGTTTGAGAAACAGCATATACTTCAATTGCTCTCCGATGACGCGATTTTAAACGCAACATCTCAAGAGTTGTTTTTTGAAAAACCGCATGAATTAAGGGCGTATGTGTTCAATGAGCTTATTCGCATCTATGTTGTGGGTTCAGGGGATCCAACGCTCTTCGCTTCGCAGTTTAGGAAGGGCATGATCCAAATTTATCCGGAAACAATAATCTTCAAGATTATGAAGTATATGCCGTTGAACGTGAATCCGTTCTCGAATTAGTTCTGCAGCAACAATGGCGAGGATGACTTCTTTTCCAAAGTACATGCTAGATCTCCAGGCTATTCTCCAGCATCTTCTTAATGTGATCCGGCTCCTGATAAATCCATTGTACTCCGCGTGGCCCATAAATGATTTTTCCGCTTGCCCAAAGGTACTCAAGAATTATTTTTAAGGTTTGGTTCATGACCTGTCTCGGTAATACGGTTCTTAACTCAGCAAGTGTGATGGGAATATCCCTATGACTATTGAGATAATCTTCGACCATTAAGACAGTATTGAGGTTAGGGTAGCGTCCGGTAAAACTATTTTTCTTTTTGGTGAGTTTTTGCATATTGATCCCTCAAAGTATCAATTGATACTATTAAAATATCAACTGATATATAAATGTTTCTCTAATAAACAAATAGTTTAGGACAAGGGTATGGATGTTTATACCGCGTGAATCGCTTGTGCCGTTGGACTCAGCGCGATCATCGCTGATTTCTCATTGTTTTCAGAATGGAGTGTAAGCAAAACCAAGAATGCGGCTCCGTTTTTTACAACTTTTAGTTCAGCTCCGGTTAAATGATCAAGCATCTTCTGAGGGATGTCAAATTCCTTGAGGATATCCGAGGCGTTCAGGATCTCAACACCGATAGCTTTTCCGGATTTTGTGAATTCGATGTGAATATCTCCGATAGCCTCGTTGTAGTCAACTTTTGTGTCTTTTTTATAGACATAGAGTAAGTCATTTATTGCATCATAGCTGAATTCCATTTCCTTACTCGTATTTTCGCGCTTCATCATCAATCCTCCTCATTCCGATTATTGTGATAAGATATAAAGATTTCGCTTTCATGCTCGTCGGTATTTTTATGATTCTGTTTTTGCCAATTTTGAAGTAAAGATCATGGACATACTCAAACCGTGGATTTTTCGATTTTGAGACCCCGACGAATATTAGGTTTTCTGGGTTTAATAGGTTTCTTATCACATCCTGCTTGTTGACACCTTCTCTCTTTAGTTTGTGGTTAAAGTGGTCATTAACCTCATTATACTCAATATCCTGCTCTTTGTATGTTCTCAGAATGCTTTTGATTTTCTCAGGATTTTCTGCTCTGATCCTTGTCTGCATGCCTTAGATTTAAATTATGGGGTTTACATAGGCTTCTTAGAATTTGTCGGAATAATTCCGAGTTAGAATGTGGAGTTACGCATTATTTTCGTCTATGTATACACAATACTGGCAGTCTTCCGCTTTATACGGAATTTCTTCTTTTAAGGTTTGTATTGCTTCTTTAAAGAGCTTTTCCGCATCTTCTATTGAGACGTCCATCTTGACTAAGTCTGTGTGGAATTGCTGGAGTATCAAATTGTTAACACCGCACTCGTTTGCTCGTTATTTGCTGCATCATCTGCTATCGTAAAGAGGACATTGTGGTTTCCCTTGCTAAAGGTCGTTCGTGCTACGCAGAGGTTGTTCTTTAAGCCGGATTAACTTTCATCCCTTCATCCCCAAGTACTTCGAGCGCGGCCATAGTAATTAATATGGCCAAATTCGAAAGATTTATATATAACATTAGTTTGTTAATGTTATAACATTATCATGCTAATATAAAATGGAAAACAGCACGTTTTACGATAGGAAGCAGGAGTTCAAACTGCTAAAAGAAGAGTTTGCTAATTTGCAGTCTGGCAAAATGTTCGTTGTCTATGGAAGGCGAAGAGTAGGTAAAACAGAGTTAATACGGCAGTTTATTAAATCACTGCCGGAAAATAAACTGTATTTCTATGTAGATCTGGTGGAAAAGCAAGGAATACTAGACTCTTTATCGAAAACAGTTCAAGAGCAACTAGGCGAAGTGAGAGCGTTTGCAGATTTTAGCGATTTTTTGGATTTTATAGCGGGAAAGTCGGATACGGTTTTTGTCTTAGTCATTGATGAATTCCAAAGGTTTCTGGAAATTTCACCCCAGTTTATAACAGAATTACAGAATTATTGGGATCAAAAGTTAAAGAATAAAAAACTTATGCTCCTCCTTGTTGGCTCATCAATTGGCATGATACAAAAGATAACGAATAGCAAAGCAGGAGCGTTATATGGGCGAGCAGCAAGGATAAAAATAGCTCCTTTTAAATATTCTGATTTCAGATTAATGTTTAAAGAGTTAAATGAAGAAGAAAAAATAACTACCTATGCGGTCTTTGGCGGTACACCTTATTATCTTGAAAAAGTCAAAAGAGTAGGGGGAGACATCCACAAAAAAATATATGAGCTATTACTAAAGAAAGGAGCAGAATTATTTGAAGAGCCAAAAAACTTGCTTGAATACGAGAATGTGCGAATACATGCTAAATATAACTCGATATTGCAGGCAGCTTCTGCAGGTAAGGAAACGATCAAAGAAATCCATGATTTTACAGGAATTGATGTAAATACTATGCCTGCATACATAAAAAGACTTGATGAATTGCTAGATCTGCTGGGAAGAAAAGACCCTGTACTGGGCAAGGAACGGCTTGGAAGGTACGGATTAAAAGATAATTTCTTTAGTTTTTGGTATCGGTTTGTATTTCCAAATCAGACTGCCCTTAATATCGGCAATAGTAAACTTGTAGAAGATGAAATTAAAGAAAACCTTAATGCATACGTTGGGAGGGTATTCGAGGGAATATGCAAAGAGCTGCTTATCACCTACATAAACAAAGAGGTAGATGAGTATGTTCTCGATTTTGAAAATATTGGCGCTTGGTGGAACAGGACCGGCGAAGAAATAGATATTGTCGCATATAATCACAAATCCAGAAAGATACTTGTCGGAGAGGTAAAATGGACCAATGCGCCAGTCGATATAGACGTTGTCGATAGCTTGATGAAAAAATCCAAGCTCATCCCATTTTTGGGAGAATACAAATTTATATTTATATCAAAAAACGGATTCACGGAAAAGGCCATAACAAGAATCAAAGAGATACACGGCATATTCCTCAGCCTGAAAGAGATTGAGAGAATGTTTGATGATCATTCATATTTCTCCCCTAAATCCCGGCAGCAAAAAAGGCAGAGTCTATTATAAAAATTAAAGAACCCTTCCCTTAAAAAGATCAACGGCTTCCGTGCTGGGCTTAAAAAAAGACCTGATTTTATCAAAAAGAGAAGGATGCAGAACCTTCCTGACCCGTTCGTACTCCTCCATGCTCA
>Ga0209541_10003278_pt1 | contig 29912 bp, 27 predicted proteins | sample RifCSPlowO2_01_FD_184027 | JGI IMG/M metagenome (GOLD analysis project Ga0209541, IMG submission 184027) | Groundwater microbial communities from Rifle, Colorado - Rifle CSP2_plank lowO2_0.1 (SPAdes) (version 2) | ecosystem: Environmental > Aquatic > Deep subsurface > Groundwater | place... | reverse complement strand
AAAGCATTTGATGAAGACCGAGATGCAGTTATTAAAAGAGCGTTTGATAATAATACATGGCTTATAAATGTTGGCACGCAAGTAGATACTTCTAAAAAAGCAATTGAAATAGCGCATAAATACAAAGAAGGAGTTTACGCAGTTATAGGGCTGCATCCGATACACACAGGTGCTTCTTTTCACGATGAAAAAGAATTAGGTGAGGGTGGAAAAGAATTTACTTCACGCGGTGAATTATTTGACAAAAATATTTACAGAGAACTTTTGAAAGATGCCAAGGTGGTGGCGATAGGAGAGTGCGGATTAGATTATTATCACATGGATGAAAAAACGATAGAAAAACAGAAACAGGCATTTATAGAACAGATAGAACTTGCAAATGAATTTAACAAACCTTTGATGTTGCACATCCGCAATAATCCCAAAAATAAAAACATAAACGCATATACTGATTCCCTAAATATTCTGAAAGAATATTCCAAAATAAAAGGGGATGTTCATTTTTTTGCCGGAAATATAGAAGATGCAAAAGCATATTTGGATTTTGGTTTTACCCTTTCCTTTACCGGAGTCATCACATTTACAAATGATTATGATGAAATCATAAAAAACACTCCGCTTTATATGATTATGTCGGAAACCGATTCTCCCTATGTAGCGCCAGTTCCATATCGCGGGAAACGTAACGAGCCTTCTTATGTGAATGAAGTTGTAAAAAAAATAGCTCTAATTAAAAATCTATCCGAAGAAAAAGTCGCGGAAGCTATAATAACAAATGCCAGGCGAGTTTTTGGTATTTAGCGTGGCAGGGTTTACCCATACACTATATTAATAGTGTATGGGTTTACTTTTTAAAGGGTTTTTGTTAGTATGAGGTTTATGCAAGATGTAGAAAATAAAAGCGACGATAGCTTACTTTTGAACGAGACAGAAGGCGCAGATGGACGAGTTTATGAACTCGGTTATCTTTTGGTGCCTACTATTTCCGGAGAAAATGTACCGGTTAATTACAGTAATTTAAAAGACCTTGTTGTCAGTTTGGGCGGAGAAATAATTTCAGATGAAATGCCTAAAATGATTCCCCTTGCTTATGTAATGCTTAAAGTTGTTCAAAATGTGCGAAATAAATTTGACACGGCATATTTTGGTTGGGTTAAATTTGAAATGATTCCCGGAAAAGTTTTGGAATTAAAGAAAAAACTTGATATTGACCTAAACTTCATTAGATTTTTAATATTAAAAACAGTAAGAGAAAATACGATTGCTGCTAAAAGATTTGTGCATAAAGATTCCAGAAGAAAAATATTAACTGTAAAGAAAAGCGGGGAAAAGGAGGTAGTTGTTCCTATTGATAAAGAAGAAATAGATAAAGAGATAGATGCTATGGTTGCGATATAGTATTATTAATAAAAAATAAATAAAATTATGTATTTAAACAAAGCAATTGTAATAGGAAATCTTACTCGCGACCCGGAACTTCGCTCTCTTCCTTCAGGAATAAAAGTTTGCACTTTTTCTCTTGCCACAAATCGTGTTTGGAAGGATAAAAATGGAACACGACAGGAATCTGCTGATTATCACAATGTTGTAGTTTTTGGACGCCAAGCAGAAACAGTTGCGCAATATATGAAAAAGGGAAGTTCCATATTGGTTGAAGGCAGGATGCAGACAAGAAGTTGGGAAGATAAAACGAGTGGAGAAAAAAAATATCGTACAGAAATAGTAGCAGACCGCACACAGTTTGGTCCAAAAAGCGGAAGTACAAGCGCATCAATACAGAGCGCAGATTCCGGTAAGGCATCAAATGAAAAAGATTCCAAAGAAATTGACACCATAGAATACCCGGAAGAAGATATTAATCCTGAAGATATACCATTTTAAAGATTATTAAAGGAACGAAATCCCGAACGAAATCGCGGATGCTTAAAATAAAAAAATTATGATTTATATAACACAGATTATTAATAATAAAAAGGACGAACAAGCGTAAGCGTACGCGTCCTATTTCGTACGGGATGAAACAAGATTATTTTTCAGCAAACAATATAAAATACATAGACTATAAGGATATTGAAATCTTAAAGAAATTTTTGAATCCTAATGGCAAAATAGTGAACCATAAGCGCACTGGGGTAACAATGAAAAATCAACGCGCCCTTGCTAGCGCCATTAAAAATGCGCGATTTTTAGGACTTCTTCCATTTATTGCTAAGTAAGTTAAGAGTTAAGGGCATCCCTTGGAAAAATCCAAGGGATGCCCTTTGAATTAATTATTTATGTCACAACTCCAATATAGCGAAATCAGAGAAAAAAAGATCATAATCTACGGGGATGAACCTTGCGAGGTAATAGATTCTCATGTTGCGAGAACCCAACAAAGAAAACCGCAAAACCAAGTGAAATTAAAAAGTTTAATTTCCGGTAAAACAATTGCCGCCACTTTTCATGTTTCCGATTCTGCCGATGAAGCAGATATAGAAAAAAGAGAAATAAAATTTCTTTATCACAATAGGGGAGAATACTGGTTTTGCGACCCAGCAGACCTTAAAAATAGATTTAAGTTGGATTCATCTCTGATTGGTGATGCCGGAAAGTTTTTTAAAGAGAATGGAATTGTTACTGCTTTAGTTTGGAGTAATGAAGAGGACGAAGAAAAAACCATAAAAATAACCTTACCTATTAAAATGGAATTTAAAGTAAAGGAAGCGCCTCCGGCTGTGCGTGGAGATACTTCCAAAAGTGGCAACAAAACGATTACCTTAGAAAATGGTACAACCCTGAATGCTCCTATGTTCATAGAAGAAGGGGATGTTATTCGTGTAAATACTGAAACTGGGGAATACGTCGAGCGAGTCTAAAAACTCAAGAATAATGTTTTTGCCGGTACGGATTTTTTTAATGAGTAGAAGTTTAGTGTTTTACGAATGGTCTGGCCGGGATAGGGACCCGGAGATCCGAGGACCTGAGTAAAATACTAAACTTCTATGAATTTTATATCTCTTCTGTAAACTTTTTTCGGATTTCTTTCAAAATCTGGTCTGAAACTTTTTTATTTTCTTTCAAGAATGTGCGAGTGGAATCATAACCCACGCCTAATTTTATTTTTTCCTTTGCTTCTCCGCTAGGCAAGTAGAAATATGAATTACCGGTTTTTTCTACTATTTTAAATTTCTCACCCAAAGCAATAATTTCACCTTCGCGGGATATGCCTTCATTATAAATGATATCAAATTCTGTCTGCTTGAAGGGCGCAGCGACTTTATTTTTTACTACCTTAACCCGCGTGCGACTTCCAACGATATCTTCTCCCTTTTTAATTTGAGCAATTTTTCTAATATCAAGTCGAACAGAGGTATAAAATTTCAATGCTTTTCCTCCGGGAGTGGTTTCAGGATTGCCGAACATAACTCCTATTTGCATTCTGATTTGATTTATAAAAATAACCACTGTTTTGCTTTTTGACACGATAGCTGTAAGTTTGCGAAGTGCTTGAGACATTAATCTTGCTTGTTTGCCAACGTGATACGCCCCCATATCTCCCTCTATTTCATCCTTTGGTGTAAGAGCAGCCACAGAGTCAACGACAATTACATCAATTTTCCCAGTTCTAACAAGACTTTCGACAATTTCGAGGGCTTGTTCGCCGGTATCTGGTTGAGAAATAAGCAAATTATCAATATTAACTCCGAGTTTCTTAGTGTAATCCGGGTCCATTGCGTGTTCGGCATCTATATATGCGCAAACTCCTCCGAGTTTTTGCGCTTCAGCGACTATATGCAAGGAAAGCGTCGTTTTTCCGGAAGATTCCGGTCCAAATATTTCAATAATTCTTCCACGCGGTATTCCGCCAACCCCCAAAGCCATATCAAGTCCTATAGACCCCGTTGGTATTGTATTAACATCCACTTTTGGCGAATCGCCGAATTTCATTATTGACCCTTCTCCGAATTTTGCCTGTATTGCCTTTACAGTATCATCAAGCATTGATATTCCGACGGTTTTGTCTTCTTTTTTCTCTTTTTTCTTCATCATAAAGATTTTGTTTGTTTAAAATATTGCAGGATTTGCTTTTTCGAGCTGGTCTGGTTGAGCCCCTCGGACTTAATGGGGGCGACCCGAGGACCCGAGAAAAAGGAAAGCCTGGAATATTTTCTAATATATTAATTTATAATTTTTTTCATCACTATTCCCAAATTCATCCTTGGCCTCTATATTGATTATATTATAACCCGGAAGCAGGGCTATTGTCTCGTTAAAGTTTCCTTTTTGGTCTATTGAAATTAAACGGTCATTTAATGAAAGATTAACGGCATTTTTTGCATTTCCTGTTATTTTTACAATATTATCTATGACTCTTATTCCATCTATTATATTTACATCTTTTATTTTCACACCCAAGACTAAATCTTTAGACCGAAAAAAAGCATAAACAACAATAAAAAGCAAAAAAGCTGACAATAAAGATATTTTTAATATTTTTTTTGCATCGTTTTGCATTTTTTTATAAATATCACAGGATTTACTTTTTCGAGCTGGTCTGGTTGAGTCCCTCGGACTTAATGGGGGCGACCCGAGGACCCGAGAAAAAGGAAAACCTGCGATATTTATTACTATACAACATTATCACCATTTTCATCATGCGTAATTTTTTCTAATACCTCTCTTGGTTTAGCGCCATCACCTGCGCTTATTACTCCGCGCTCTTCCAATTTATCCATCAGCCGCGCTGCGCGAGCATAACCCAATTTTAATTTTCTTTGAAGATATGAAGTTGAAGCTTTTCCGGCTTCTATCACGCACAATCTTGCTTCTTCATACATTTCATCGTCATCATCTTCTTCATTATCCAGCGTACTTTCAAAGATACTTTTATCAGCCGATATGGAACCTACCGTCAATGATATTTCATCAGACACTTCATCTTTGTATGCGTCCGCCAAATATTTTACAACTTTTTTTACCTCTACTTCCGATATAAATGCGCTTTGCAGACGTTCTGGCTGAGCATCTCCTGAAGAATACAACATGTCACCGGCACCTAAAAGTTTTTCTGCTCCGCCAGCATCCAATATCGTGCGTGAATCTACTTGTGAAGAAACTTTCAAAGCAACACGAGCAGGAATATTAGCTTTTATTAATCCGGTGATGACGTTTACTTCCGGGCGTTGGGTGGAAAGTATTAAATGTATGCCAACAGCCCTGGACATTTGCGCTAAACGAACTATGGCAGATTCCAACTCCCTCGGATAAGAGCTCATAATATCCGCCAACTCGTCTATTATAATAATTATATAGGGCAATCGGTCCGCATCAACTTCTGTTTCTATTCCCTCGCTATTTGTTTTGATTTTCTTTGGATTTTTACCAAATACGTTAGCATGATAGGACTCTATGTCTCGCACAGACTCCGCTTCTAATATGTCATAACGACGGTCCATTTCCCTTGCTGCCCATTTAAGAGCAAGAATTGTCTTCTTAGCTTCTGTTATAACAGGGGTAAGCAAGTGCGGAATATTGTTGTAAAGAGTGAGTTCTACGCGTTTAGGGTCTATTAATATGAATTTCAAATCATCTGGTCCATTTCTGTAAAGGAGAGAAGTAATCATAGAATGTATTGTTACCGACTTTCCCGAACCGGTTGTTCCAGCCACCAAACAATGTGGCATTTTTGCAAGGTTTCCGAATAAAGCTTTGCCTGAAATTTCTCGGCCGAGAGCCACGGTGAGAGGTTTTGAAGAATTTTGGAATTTACTGTCTGCCAAAAGAGTGGCTAGTCCAACTATTGATTTTGACTTATTTGGAATTTCAATACCAACGAGAGATTTGCCCGGTATTGGGGCTTCTATTCTAATTGGATGCGCCGCGAGAGAAAGAGCCAAATCATTTTGCAAACCAACGATACGTGAAAGTTTTACTCCTTCAGCCGGTTTTAAGGCATAGCGCGTCACAGTAGGTCCGATTGTTATCTCATCCATTTCTACTTCAATGCCGAAGTTTGCAAGCGTGCGTTTTATAATATTTGCATTAGCTTTAATGTCGCCCGTGTTTGGTTTACCTTGGTCTTCTTCAAGCAATGAAAGTGGGGGAGGAACATAAGTAGAAATTAATCCGCCTTTTCTCTTTTTAATTGGTAAATCTTCTTCCTCTTCCTCATCTTTTTCTTCTTCATCTTTCTTCTTCATACCGATAGCTTTTTTAAATTTTTCAGTAGGAGAACTTTTCTCTTCTGCGTCTTGCATGGCTTCCAAAGAAGCAAGATTTGCGTCAACTGCGCGCTCCTCATCTTCGTTTAAAGTAGAAACAGGTTTTTCTTTTCTTCTCATAATGGTATTCCAAATATTTTTCAAAAACGGAGCCAAATCTGGTTTTGCGTCAAACATTGCAAAAATTGAAATTATCAAAATTGCGCCAAGAAAAATTATACTTGCATAAACATCAAAAAGAGATACTAGAGGCGTTGATAAAATTCTACCCAAAAATCCACCGGAATGTTCCAAAGAAACGACATCTATCATACCGAGACCGGAAAGCAAAAACATAATTCCACTGATCGCGCGTATCCATCCGATATTCGGAGTTTCTGATTTTAAAAATGAAGACCCAAGCAATACGAAAAGGAGCGGGAGAAGAATATATCCGATGCCTAGAAAATAATTTAAAAATTCATAAATATTTTTTCCTGCTACCCCCCCCATGTCAAATGCCGGTATCGACATCAAAAGAAATAATGCTAAAACAAAAAAAAGAATTGCCCAAATACCGTGCTTAGTTTCAGTTTTTAATTTATTCATTGAAGATGTAAATTTAGAATTTTTTTGTTTGTCCTTTTTCGCCATACAGCTATTTTACCACCCTGCGGTCAATTTTGGAAATGTTTTTATTTTCAACAAGAATCAATTTTTAAAATGCAATCTATCTAGCGAAGCTTCGCTAGCGAACTGCTCGTCGTTCAAGAAAATAATAATCGGAATACCTCTTTTATTTTCTAAACTCCTGCGCAAGGCATTTTAAAAACTATTCTTGTTGAAAATTTATTAAAGATCAAGAACAATGTTTTTAAGGGGTTTCGAGCGCGACTGGCGCGAGAATTTCAGGATTTTTTAAGCTTCAAAAAATCCGTACCGGCAAAAATATTGTTCTTGATCTTTTCTATCTACCTATTGCATTTTTTCTTGTCCTATATATAATGGACAACATGTTAGGAGAAAACAAAAACCTAAAAGACACTTCTAAAGATTCTATAAAAGACCCCGAACGAAAGTCTTTGACTTCATACGGGGCAGGCACCTCTAATATGTCTGCTGTTTGGGCTTATAACAAAATAAACAAGCTTATTACTGCCCTTTATATGGTAACGGACACCATGGATAAAGAAGAACCGATACGTTTAAAGTTAAGGACATTGGGGGTAGAAATTTTATCAGACACATCTACTATATCAAGGACTCCATTTGATATAGAAAAGATAAATCAAATTTTGTCCTTTTTAAACATTACTTTTGATGTCGGAATGATATCTGAAATGAACTGCAATATCATAAGAAAAGAATTTATAGAATTAAAGCAATCTATACAAGAGTTTACAGCGCAAAATCATCTCTGGTTGGAAGAGTTTGTAAAACACTCTTCTGAAGAAGAAAATTCTTCTATCGGACACTCTAAATTTAATGACAGTCAAAAAAATATGTCCTTAAATAAAGGACAAAGAACTAGAATTGGTGTTCAAAAAGGAAACACCTTGATGAAAGCATTAAGTGAAGCGGAAGGAGGGAATAATTTTGAAACTTTAAAAAATAAAAGACGAGAGGAAATCATTACTATTATAAAAAATAAGAAAGAGGTTAGTAATATGGATGGAGTTACTATAACGGACATAAAAAAAGAAGCTAAAGGACTCCTTGCTTCTTGTGGAGAGAAAACTCTTCAAAGAGAGCTTATCTCTATGGTAAAGGACAATATCCTTAAGAAAACTGGAGAGAAACGCTGGAGCCAGTATTTTATAAATCAATAAAGCCCTAAATTATTACTTTTTAAAACCGCGCATATTCGCCTGTTGGCGAATTGCTATGCTCGGCTACCCGCCTGCGCAATGCTTTTAAAAAGCAACAATTCAGGACTTTACCCTTATCATTCATTTTTCTTGCATTTTGACCAAAATTATGCCAAAATAAGCTTATGGATATTGGGCTCAAAAAGCCCAAAATCGTCTTAAAACGAGTTATCCACATAATATGTTGCTCTGTATTAGAGTTATATATTATAATGTTTGGGTGTTTACAGGTTGCATACCTTTGTGTATGTTCTGTATTCGCAAATTGTATTTGTTTTCGTTCACGATTTCGTCGAAAAAATCTTGAAAGAAAGCAAGCCCATCAAAGGTCAAAAATTTGTTTGGGTAAGAGAAAGGTCATTGAAAATAAAATAGTTTTTTGTTTTCAATGTATTAGTTTTAATCTGTTCATTATTAAATTTATTTGTCGCATTATTAATTGTTATAAGTTATAGGCGAATAAAAAATAATGATAGAAAAATACGCCTTTAGTTTTGTCGAAACTAATTAACGGCGTAAAAAAAAATTATGAGTAAATTATTAAAATCAAAAATTCTTATCGGATTTATGGTTGTTGCGGTTTTGTTAGTAGTTGGCGGTCTTACTGCTGACGCTTACACACACTCAGTAACCCTAAAGCAAGGTTCATCTGGTGCTCAAGTTATGTCACTTCAGTCAGCCCTAGGTGTTGTAGCAGACGGTAGTTTTGGTCCTATGACTAAAGCAGCTGTTGTTGCTTATCAAGCAGCCCATGGCCTTTCAGCTGATGGTGTTGTTGGCCCTTCAACAGGCGCATCACTTTCAGGTGTAGTTGCTGGTTTTCCAGCAGGCTGTAGTTCATCTTCAGGATTTAGTTCAACAACTGGTGTAGCATGTAACAGCGTTGTTGCATCATCTTATCCAGCAGGCTGTAGTTCAGCTATGGGATACAGTCCTTTAACTGGCGTATCATGTGCTAGTGTAGCAGCATCTTACCCAGCAGGATGTAGTTCATCTGCAGGATACAGTACGACAACTGGAGCTTCATGTTCTAGTGGCGTAGCTTCTGGTCCTCTAGCAGGAACAGCAGGGACTGTAACATACGCTCAATTGTCACAATACACCAGTGAAAAAGTAGGAGCTGGTGTAACTGATGTTAAAGTAGCTGGATTTGAACTTGAAGCTTCAGACGGAGATGTATCTCTTAGGTCATTCAAGTTAACTTTTAGCTCAGCTGGAAATGCAGCAGCAGATTCAGATCGTCTTATAGACTATCTTGATTCAGTATCAATCTGGCAAGGAACTACAAAAGTTGGTTCAGCTAACACAGCTGACTTTACCAGAGACAGCGCCGGAGTTTATTCCAAGGTTGTAGCTGTTTCTAACGCTATCGTTAGAGATGGTGTTACAGACAAATTTTACATTACTGTAGATGCAGCAAGTAACATAGACTCAGCAGACATTGATTCAGATTCTTGGGGCGTTGATCCTATCAACGTTAGATACGAAGATGGAGGAGGTGTAGTATCAACAGATACTATTACACAGACTGAAATTCCAATTTCTTTCGTTACTTCAGCAACAGCAACTGATACTGAACTCAAGATAACTCTTGATTCAGCGTTACAAGCTGGTCTTCAGACTGTAAACGCAACATCTGATACCAATGGCGTCCTTCTTTTGAAGGGTACTATGAAGGTAGAAGGTTCATCTAATGTTTGGTTGGATGAAGTTCCGTTCTTGTTCACAACCAATGCAACAAACGTTGATGATGTTACACCAACAGTGTATTTCACTATTGATGGGGTAGAGTTCTCTGAGTCTATGACTGCAAGTTCGGGAACTACTGAGACTATCACCTTTAACGAGCTAGACAGGACTCTTGAGCCTGGTACATACATATTTACTGTTAAAGCAGATGTGAATGATATCGATACAAGTACCTTTGACGAAGGCGATTACTTGAGTGCAGAATTGACTGCTACTACTCGTGCTGATATCGTTGCTCTGAATACAGAAGGAGGGGATCAGTTGACAGATGCCACAGAAATGACTGGTGTCGCTTCTGGTACCATTCAGTACTTCTACTCAATTTATCCAACAGTATCAGTTATTTCAAAATCTATTGTCGCTAATGATAATGGACAAAATCCTCCTGTATCCGCAACAGCTAAAATGAAGCTTTCGATTACAGCAAACGGTGGAACACTTTACCTAAACGGTGATGATGAAACCACTCAAGCTAAAGAATTCTTCGGTATAGCTATTGATGGTGGTGACGCAAGTTCCACTATCAGCGCTACGGCTGGATATACGTTTACACCATCAGGCACATATGCTGTGACATATACAATCGCAGATGGAGATGAAGAGTATTACACCCTAAATGAAGGTGATGTGATGATTCTTGATGTAGAAGCTACGGTTGTGGAGGGAGTTGGTTCAGCAGCTATTCTTGTAGGTATGAAGGGAGATGAAATCCTCTTCGGTACTGCAAGCACATCTGACACAACTCGTTCAGCTAATACACTAAACTTCAAAGCCCTAGTTGATATTCTAAAGACAGGAAAGGTAACATTAGATAGTTAATCTAATCAGCTTGACCTCTTTGGTTTATGGTTAATACACCTTAAAAAGTATTTAAAAAACCACCCCCGTCGGGGTGGTTTTTTGTTTGTCTTTTATGTTGTATACTAAATTATATGAATCCCGTTAGAAGCCGCGATCGCAATTTAAAAACAAATAAAAATATGAAGTTAAATATTGTAAGAATTAATAACTTAACATATCAGATACGCGAGTTGATCGCGATCTGCTTCTAAACGGGATGAATTCAATTATTAGAAAAATTATTTTTGCCACTGTTTTTCTTTTGCCCTTTATAATTTTCCAGTATACAGTCTATTCGATGGTTTTTTCAAAGTCTCTTTTTTTGGAGGGAGCAACGCTTATTATTGGTACCCTGTGGATAATTGGGAAATTGCTAAAAAAAGAAGAAGAAACAGAAAAAATTCCCAAGAATATTGTTTTTTTAATTTTTGGAATTTATGTAATTTTACTTTTAATTTCTGGTCTTCATAGTTTAGTTCCAGGACTTTCGTTTTGGGGAAGTTTTGATCATGGAACCGGAGTTGTTTTTATGTTATCTTTGTTTCTGTTCTCTTTAATCGTGAGTTCTGTGTTTAAAAAGATTGAGGATTGGTATAAACTTTTTACAGTTTTTGTAATTTCAGGTCTTTTCTTTAATCTGGGAACTTTCTTGACGATGGTCGGTGTTCATTTTTCTAAGATTTATAATTTTAATGCTCTGAGCGGTTTTCTTATTGGTAATTCATCTTGGACGGGAATTTATCTCAGTTTTGTATTTTTTATAGGGTTAGAGCTTGTGTTTTCTGCAAAAATAAAAAGTCAAAAAATAATTGGTCTTTTGGGTTTGCTCACCGCATTTTTTAACCCAACTCTGACTGGTTTTCTACTGCAAGCCCCGGGGGCCTCTTTTGGATTTATTGGTCTTGCCAAAACAGCTTCTTATTCTATGTTTGTAGGTATTGGGTTTTTCATTTTGTATTTATTTTTTAGAAAAATATCCTCTATCAAATGGAGAAAAATATTTATTGGGTCCTTTTTAGCTTTGTCGTTTATCGGATTAATATTCATTTCCACAGTTGGCTGGAGTTCTATCCGTCAGCTGGTGGCTGAAAAAGCCGGACCCAACCGGTTTGTTTTTTTTGATATTTCAGTTTCTGCTCTAAAAGAACATCCAGTCTTGGGGTGGGGGGAAGATAGTTATCAATTTGTTTATGCAAAATATTTTGATCCAATTGTTCTCACCCCGGGTTATGCTCCAGAATATTGGGTAGATAGAGCTCACAATATCTATTTTGATGAACTTGTTTCGGGCGGGCTTACTGGATTTTTGTTACTTATGTTGCTCTATGGTATTCTTTTATTCGGTTTCGTTCGGAACGCTATTAAGTTGAGGGATAAGGAGGGTCTGTTATATATGGCGTTGTTTTCTGGGGTTGTAGCTTTTCTTATTCAAGGGTTAATGATCTTTCAAATAAATATTGGTTGGTTTGTTATTGCTATTCTTGTTGCTTTTGTTGCAAATTTTTGTTTTAAAGATAGAACTATAACTAACCCTAATACTGATAAAAATAATAATAAAAACAAAAATGAAGATCACACCTTCAGGAATTTATTTTCAATTATTATTATTATAATTTTTGGATTTTTATTTAATTATCTAATTATCAAGCCGTACAAGATAACTAACGGATTGTTTAAGTTTCCAGTAATGCGTTATGAAGAAAGGTTGGAATTTTATAAGGAATTAGATAATGCGTATATGGGGAATACCACGGATCTAGGCAATGCTTTTCTACCGTATCATGTCAGACTTCGACAAATATTATTAAAGGGGATAAAAGAGGAAGAAAAAAAATTAATGGTAAATGAAATTAAAGAAATTACCAGGATTTTAGATAATGGTTTAAAAAGGCAAGATTATAAGGAGTTGAAAATGTTGATGGCAGAAACTGGATTCTATTCTGTAATTATAGCTTTAACTGACGGGCAAGAGAGACAGGATTATTATAATCAAAGTATGTTTTATGTTGAAAAAATGAAAATAGCTTCTCCTCGTAGTCCAACGTCAGAAATATCAAAAGCGCTTTTAGATATTTCACTTAAGTATGGAGAAGAAGGTCTGGATCTTTTAAACCTTGATAAAAATAAGGTTAAAAAAAGAGATTAATTTTTTAAATCAAATGCTTGTATTAATCGTATCAAAATGATACGATTAGAGTATCAAAATGATACGATTATTTATCCCGTTAATGGGAAGTAAAAAGGAAAAATTATAAATAATAAAATTTCTAATGGGATGGATAAGCTAAATAATAGACAATTAAATATTTTAGAGAAGATACCTTTTAACAAAGATTTTTCATCTTCCGACATTTTGGGTTTTATCAATAAACAGCAAAAAGTTTCTTTAATAACAGTTAAACGCGATTTAGACTATTTAGTTGAATTAAAATATTTAAGACGAAAAGGAAAAGGACGTTCTACTGTTTACCAAAAAACAATTAAAGGAGTTTTATTTTCTCCAGTTGATATGTCTTTATATGACACCCTAGAACCAGATCAAAGAGAAGGAAACAGCAGTTTTAATTTTTCTTTATTTAAGGAATTTCCTCTTGATGTTTTTTCTGATGAAGAAAACAAGATTTTTGATTTTGCTACTATTCAATACAGAAAAAAAATTGAAAAAATAACACCTGTAATACAACTAAAAGAACTTGAACGTTTTATTATTGAATTATCATGGAAATCTTCTAAATTTGAAGGCAATACTTATACTTTATTAGATACTGAACGTTTAATTCGCGAAGGGATTCCTGCGGAGGGACATACTAAAAATGAAGCGATAATGATATTAAATCACAAAAAGGCTTTTTCTTTTATTTTAGATAATTTAGAGAGTTTAAAAAAAAATGGAATTACTATAAGCTTTGTAGAGAAGGTGCACGAATTCATTATTGAAGGATTAGGCATATCTCGCGGTGTTCGTGACGGACTTGTTGGAATTATCGGCACAAAATATAAACCGCTCGATAATAAATATCAAATTAAAGAAGCCCTAGAGTCTCTTTGCAAGATAGTTAATGAAATGAAAAATGTTTATAGCAACGCGTTAATCTTTTTGATTGGGCTCTCTTATATTCAGCCATTCGAAGATGGGAATAAACGCACTGCTCGTTTACTTTGTAACGCGATTCTTTTGGCAGAAAATTGCGCCCCTTTGTCATATCGCAGTGTAGACGAAAATCTTTACAGAGAATCAGTTTTAGTTTTTTATGAAAAAAATTCAATAATTCCCATTAAAAAGATTTTCACTGAACAGTATCTATTTTCAGTTGAAAATTATTTGATTAAACAAAAGGTTAAATAAAGAAATTAATTTATGGAAAAAATAATTGTCACCGGCGGGGCGGGGTTTATAGGGTCACATATTGTTGATGCTCTTGTAGAAAAAGGATATAAAGTTCATGTCGTTGATAATTTATCTGCCGGTAAAAAAGAAAATGTAAATTCCAAAGCGATTTTACATATTGTAGATATAAGAGAAAAAGAAAAATTAATTCCGATTTTTAAAGACGCCAAATATGTATTTCATGAAGCTGCCTTTCCTCAAGTTCAGTATTCTATAGAAAATCCAATTGAAACAAATGATATAAATGTGAATGGAACATTGAATGTATTAGAAGCTTCAAGGGTAAACAACGTTAAAAGGGTCATTTTTGCCTCTTCTAGCGCTATATATGGTGACCAAGAGACTTTGCCAATAACTGAAGATATGCAAATTAATCCTTTATCTCCTTATGGAGCTCATAAATATATAGGTGAAGTTTATATGAAACTTTACGCGCAGATTTATGGGCTAGAAACTGTTTCTTTGCGTTATTTTAATGTTTATGGCCCAAGACAAAGTGCCAACGGCGCTTATGCTTCTGTGATTCCTAAATTTATAGAATTTCGCAAAAAGAATGAATCGCTTATTATTACCGGAGACGGAGAACAAACTAGGGATTTTGTAAACGTGAAAGATATAGTTATGGCAAATATTTCTGCTATGAAAAGTAATAAAGTAGGAAAGGGGGAAGTGATAAACATTGGTGCAGGGGATCAATACTCAGTTAATTATATTGCTAGCTTGATAGGTGAGCAGGTAGAATATGTTCCTCCTCGTATAGAGCCTCGCAATACGCAAGCGGGTATATTAAAAGCGAAAAAGTTTTTAAATTGGGAACCGTGTGTTATCCTAGAGGAAGGTATAAAAGAATTAAAAGAATATAATAATATATAAATATGGCAAGTAAGAAAAAAGCGTTAATAATAGGTATTACAGGCCAAGATGGTTCATACTTGGCTGAATTTTTACTGACCAAAGGTTATGAGGTCCACGGGATGGTCAGACGTTCTTCAAGTTTTAATACCGAGAGATTGGAAGAAATATATGAAGACCCCCACGTGGATAATCGTCACTTGATTCTTCACTATGGGGATTTATCTGATTCCAATAGCATAAATAGTATGATTAATAAAAGCAGACCAGATGAAATTTATAATTTAGGCGCGCAGAGTCATGTTCGGGTAAGTTTTGATATCCCTGAATATACAGCTGATATCGATGCTCTAGGAACATTAAGGCTGTTGGATGTTATAAGAGAACAGAATTATCCAATAAAATTTTATCAAGCAGGGAGCAGTGAAATGTTCGGAAAAGTTTTAGAAGTTCCGCAGAAAGAAACGACGCCATTTAATCCACAGAGCCCTTATGGTTGCGCAAAAGTTTTTTCTCATATGATTTGTGTCAATTATCGCGATTCTTATAATATGTTTATTTGTAACGGAATACTTTTTAATCATGAATCGCCTAGACGCGGTAGAACTTTTGTCACAAAAAAGGTAGTGGAAGGTCTCGTTGACATAAAGCTCGGCAAGAAGAAAAAAATATTTTTAGGAAATCTGGAAGCAAAAAGAGACTGGGGATATGCTAAGGATTATGTCGAAGCTATGTGGCTTATGCTTCAACAAGATACGCCCGACGATTATATTATTGCTACAAGAGAAACTCATTCTGTAAGAGAATTTGTTGAATATGCAGCTTCATTGATTGGATATAAAATTATATGGAAAGGCAAAGGATTAAAAGAAATTGGTGTTGATGAAAAATCTGGTGAAACTTTAATTAGTATAGATAAAGCTTATTATCGTCCATCAGAGGTGGATATATTGCTTGGCGATAATACAAAAGCTAAACAAAAGTTGAATTGGAATGCGAAAGTGAGGTTTAAAGACTTGGTGCCTTTAATGATGAAAAGAGAATTTGAAGATAGGGGGTTGCAAAGTAGTGATTATCTAAAATAATTATGGTACAAGAAGAATTAAAAAATTTAATAATTTATACTGGCATTTATTATCAAGATAATGAAACGTATAGAACTCGTTCAAAAATATGGTTTCAGACTTTTGATAATGCGCAAAAATTAGGGGTTAGGGTTGTTGTTAGGAATGATGGTGGGTTACCAGAGTCTATATTAGAAAGAATAAGAGCTTATAGCAATATAACCATTGTTGAAAAAACTACGCCTAATACCTTAGGAGGAGGAAGGAGAGAAGCTTTACAAAGGGCGATAGAAATAGCCTATAAAAAAAATATAGAGAATCCTGTATTTTTATGGACTGAGCCAGAGAAAGATAATTTAATTACTGAAGAAACTTTATTAAAAATGATTTCAGAAATCCGTAATGGTACACATATAGCTGTTGCAGAAAGAGAAGAAAAAGCTTGGAATCAATTACCAGAATTGCAACGTTGGATAGAAAAAAGAGCAAATGAAAGGGCTAATAAAATAGCTAAGAGTGTAGCTGGCTCCGAGGTAGAGTTAGATTGGTGGTTTGCCCCTAAAGCTTTCGATAGAATTGGTGCTAATTATTTTTTAAAATATAACTCCAAAAAAGACAGATTGGATTTATGGGATGCAATAATGTTTCCTATTGTTGACGCAATGAGGGATGGAATAAAAGTAAAAGGTGTATCTATAGATTTTTTATATAATCAAAGCCAAATAGATAACGAATCAGATGAATCGAACAAGGAAATTAAAATCAAAAGAATAGAACAATATGCGCAAATTTTAAAAGAATTAGGGGATTCTAAATGGGAAGATTTTTTTAGAGATGCAAAAGTTGAGTTAGAAAGAATAAAAGAATTGAATAGAGATGCTTCTGAAGATCACCGGGAATTAAAGGAAATAAAAACATCATTAGTAAAAAAATTTTTTAAGTTGAAGTAATATGGATAAAAATGCAAAAATATATATAGCGGGACATAGAGGCTTGGTGGGTTCTGCTATTGTAAGAGAGTTACAAAAAAATGGTTATACCAACATAATTACAAAAAGCCATTCTGAACTTGATTTAAAATCTCAAATTGAAACAGAGAAATTTTTTTCTATAGAAAAACCTGAATATGTTTTTTTAGCTGCCGCTAAGGTTGGAGGTATACTTGCAAATAATATATACCCCGCAGATTTTATCAGAGATAATTTAATGATAGAAACGAATGTTATAGATTCTGCTTATAAAAATAAAGTAAAAAAATTACTATTCCTTGGGAGCTCTTGTGTGTATCCAAAGAGTGCTCCACAACCCATAAAAGAAGAATATTTACTTACTGGCGAATTAGAGCCGACAAATAAAGCTTATGCGTTGGCTAAAATTGCTGGTATTGTGATGTGTCAATCATATAATAAACAATACGGAGTAAATTTTATAAGCGTAATGCCGACAAATTTATATGGAGAGGGTGATAATTTTGATTTAGAAAATTCACATGTATTACCGGCAATGATTCGAAAATTTGATGATGCAAAGAAAAATAACGCAAAAGAAATCGTTTTGTGGGGAACTGGCAAACCAAAAAGAGAATTTTTGTATGTGGACGATCTTGCAAGCGCTTGCATATTTCTCATGAATAATTATGATAATTCGGAAATTATAAATATTGGTACAGGAGAAGACTTATCAATTTTAGAATTGGCAAACATGGTAAAAGAAATTACGGAATATGAAGGAAATATTATATGGGACTCATCAAAGCCTGACGGAACCCCTCGTAAATTACTAGATGTGTCAAAAATAAAATCTCTGGGCTGGAAACATAGTATTAATCTAAAAGAAGGCATAAAACGCACTTATGAGTGGTATAAGACTAATAGAGGTGTAAATCAATGATTATTGTAAGATTAAAAGGAGGATTGGGTAATCAGATGTTTCAATACGCTTTAGGGCGTGTTTTGTCTTTTAAAAATAATACTAAGCTTAAGCTTGATCCCGCTTTTTTTAATCTAAATTTTAAAAATATCACAAAAAGGAGTTATGATTTGGACGTTTTTAGTATTAAAGCAGAAATCGTGGAAAAATCTGAGATTCCTTTTGTTTTTAGATTACCCAAGAGTAAAATTGTCATATATCTCATATATTTGTTTAGAAAAATTATAAAAAGTAGTGGCCAAGAAAAAAGTTTTAATTTTGATAAAAATATACTATCTATTGGGGGAAATGCATATCTTGACGGATATTGGCAAAGCCCAAAATATTTTGAAGGTTTTGAAAATATAATTAGCAAAGATTTTACTCTAAAAAATCCTCCAGCTCAAAACATCCGGAACCTTGCGGAAGAGATAGCAAACACAAATTCACTCTGTATTCACGTACGCAGGGGGGATTATGTAGGAAATAAAAATCACGAAATTGTGGATAATGACTATTACAGAAAAGGTATTGAGTATATAAAAAATCATGCACAAATAGATAGAATATATGTTTTTTCAGACGATATAGAATGGTGTAAAAATAATTTAAAATTTGAATTTCCCTCAATATTTGTAGGGTATGAGTATGCAGGAATAAGAGGTGAGGGGCATATGTTTCTAATGAGTAAGTGTAAAAATTTTATAATTGTCAATAGTAGCTTTTCTTGGTGGGGGGCTTGGCTGTCAAATTATGAAAAAAAAATTGTTATTTGTCCTAAGCAGTGGTTCACTAATGCATCTATAAATATTAATGATTTAATACCAAAAGATTGGATCCCGTTAGAGATTATATAGTTTATCAGTGGAAATAATATAGAAAAATAATTTATGTCGAAATTTTCATTTAAAGTAACATAACTACGGAAATCTAAAGATTTCCTATCTCTAACGGGATGGATAAGGATATGAACAATATAATCAATAAAATCAAAAATTTAACACTAGAGCAGATAAATAAAAACTTAGTTCTTTTTGCTCTCATTGCTTTGATTTATAGAAAAGGCAATTTTTACAACACTTTTATTCCAAAGCCATTTGAAATCGTTCTTGTATTTATCATACTCCTAACTTTCTTGGATTTACTAATTAATAAGAAATTTAAAGAGTTTTTTCTTTCAATCAATAAAAAAATCTGGATAGCATTGTCCTGTCTTATTGCATCTGTTTTTATTGGCTGGTTCGTTGCTGTGTTTTTTAAAAATGTGCCCATAAATTTAAATGTGATTTTAGAATTTGGTAATTTTGTAATCTCTTTAGTGATATTTACATTAATCTTATTTTATACAAAAAATGACCCGATATACGCTAAAAAATATTTATATGCATTACTTCTACCGGCTATCTATATAATTTTTGTATTATTTACTGAAGGAGCTCAATATTTTAAGTTAGAAAATATAGGCACTTTTCTTGGTCTTACGCTCAATCCAAATATAATTTCTAAAATTTTACTTATTCCAGCGTTATTTTTCATAGTACATTCTTTGTTTAAATTTCAAAATAGGTGGATTAAAATCGGATATATTATTATTTCTTGCGCTATGGTTGCTTTATTGTTTTGGGTAGCATCCAGGGGAGGATTAGTTTCTTTGACTATTTCTTTTATATTTGTATGGCTTGTTTTTTCATTTCATAATTTTAATTGGAAAAAGTTATTTTCTAGTGGAATTATTCTTCTCTTTATATTTTTAATAGGATTTGCTATAACTCCACAAACAGGGAAACAAAGAGTTCTTCTTAGAGTATTATATCCAAGCGGGTCTGATGCTTCTAACTATGTTACAGTTAAGGATAAACCAGTTGACGATATTGTCTCTAAATTTATTGATGATAAATCGAATAATTATATTTTTGTTTACCCGGCTGGAGAAGATCGTTTTAAAATTTGGCCGTTTTATCTGAAATATATATTGTTAAATCCACTGGGCATAGGTCCAAATACTCATTTTAGCTTTGACCTCAAAGATAACAACGGAGAATATATAAATTCAGGCCCGCACAATACTTTCCTTCAAATTTGGTTATGGGGAGGGTTACTGGGTATACTTAGTTTCATGTATATTTTTATCAGTGCGTTTAAAAACTTAAGAACACAATTAAAATCATACTTTAGTCCTACGGCCTTGGCATTGCTGGGGACCCTCTTTGCTGTTAGTATTTCTGTTATGTTTGACGATAGTTTGTCATTTTTTTGGTTTTTTATAATTTTAGCTTTAGCTTTAAGATATGAATCCCGTTAGTGATAAAAAGTCAAAGATTTTTGCCGACACACCAAGAGCGAATCGGATCACTAACGGGATGAATCCCGTTAGTGATAGCAAATTTCAATATGTTTACATTTTACGTTCTGTGAAAGACGGTAAGTGGTATACTGGTTGTACGGAAGATTTACGGAAGCGCTTTAAAGAACACAACAGCGGTCAGTTTGAATCATGGACCAAGGGTCGTGGTCCATTTGAATTAATTTATTACGAAGCGTACCGGAATATGAAAGATGCATACAATAGAGAGAAACAGATCAAATCAGGTCCAGGCAGGGAATATATTAAACGACGATTAAAGCGCTTCCTATCACTAACGGGATGAAAACACCGTTAATTAGTATCATTTTGCCAGTTTATAATGGCGCAAACCGCCTAAAAGAGGCGATAGAGAGCGTTATAAGCCAATCTTACATGGACTGGGAGCTACTTGTTATAGATGATGGCTCTACCGATAATATTAAGGATATTATTGATAATTTTGTAAAAAATGATTCACGAATAAGGTATATAAGAAGCGAAACAAATTTAGGAATACAAAAAACCTTGAACAAAGGACTTAAAGAAGCACGGGGTAAATATATTGCGCGTATTGATGATGACGATATTTGGATAGATAAAGACAAGTTAAAAGTACAACTTGAGTTTTTAGAAAATAATAAAGATTATGTCTTGGTTGGAACAGGTGCAATAACAACAGATGAAAATAATAACGATTTATCAAGATTTATAATGCCCGAGCACGATAGCAAAATTAGAAACAAAATTCTATCAAAAAATTGTTTCATTCATTCTAGTGTGATGTTTAAAAAAAACACAGCCTTTAGCTTTAATGGCTACGATGAATCACAAAATACTCTGCATATTGAAGATTATGATTTATGGCTCAAAATAGGAACTCTCGGGAAATTCTCCAATCTTGGGCGGTATTCTGTTTCTTTAAAACAAGGGAAACATACTATTTCAGCTAAAAATAGAATTAATCAAGCACTACGTATCATAAATGAAATTAAAAAATTTAAAAATCATTACCCTAGATTTTTCAAAGGGTATATTTTTAGTACCATAAGATTAATCTTCTTTTTAATCCAAAAAATCACGCCTTTTAATGAAAAAATAGTGTATCATATAAAAACCGCCTATAAACAATATTAAAATGAATTTATTAAAAAAAATTATAAAAAAAATAAAATTTATAGTAGAAAGTTACTTTCTATTTTTCTTTTATATTTTTGATTATTATAAATCTAAAAAAATTTATAATGAACCTTCAGTTTGTGGTTTTTATCAGTGTTACAAACAACCAAAATCTGTTATTGCAACCCTTGCTTCCTTTAGAAAAATATACAACACGAGTTCAGTTTATTTATTTTGTGACGAAGGAGATGATATGAGCCATATTGCATCCCATTTTAATTGCAAATATGAATATATTTCTAAAGGACATAATTTAGGTTTTTATTTTATATCTAAAGAAGAGTTACTTTCTTGGTTAAAAAGATTTTTATTTGCTGCACAAGATTCCAAGGAAGATTTTGTAATGGTAATAGAAAATGATACTAGAATATATAAAAAGGTTAAAAAGTTAAAATTTGATTTTAATGGTATTAAATCAAATCACCACCTAGGAAAAGAAACCACTCTTTTTTTAAAGACTCGAAATAATTCTATCCCGAGATATATTAATAATATATATTATGGTGGTTGCGGGGGTGCATTAATTAATAGAAATTTTATAGTAAATAATTTTTCTAATCTCAAAAATTTAGATTTTGCAATTGATGAATTATTACCTTATATAAAAAGACAATTTGGAGAAAAATTCCCAATAGATGTTTGTTTGGCAGCATTAGTTATTTATTTTGGTGGAACTATTGGACAATATTTAGGTTATGCTGAAACGGGACCTTTTAGATTTACTGAAATCCTAATGTTGAAATATAAGTTCAGACCCTTATTGGGAAGAATTGAGGTTCTGCATAATGACAAAAGCTTATACAACGTTCCACTTTCAGAAGAAGAAAATAGGATATTTCTTGGCAAATAAGAGAATATTATTCTTTTAGTAATTCTTTATATTTATCTTTATTTTTGATCTACATCAAAGGTGATTTTACTTACATCAATTTTATTGGTATTTTTAGAAATACCCAAAATGTTTCCACCACACCCCATGGGTATTAAAATTCTGTCAATTAAATCAACTATATCCTTATCAAGAGAAATAACAGATTTTATATAGTCCTTTTGTTTTTGGGATTTAGTCATATGTTCTGTCGCGTCTTCTAAAATTACTTCTAGTAATCCAGGTACCATCATTAAATATAAATTAAAAGTATCTCCTAATAGATCTACGAATTTTTTTACACCGTCCCAATATTCAAATTGGATAAAAGAAACTTTTGTTTTGACTGCTTCTAACCCTCCCATTATGATTCTATAATCAAGTCCTTCGGCGTCAATTTTTAGAAAATCTATGTGTATAATGTTGTGTTCAACAATATATTCATCAAGTGTCCTGAGAGAATATCGCTTTCCCGTATTGACGCTTTTAACATATGGATTAATGGTAAATGACTGGCTTTCTTCATAATAAATGCAGTCATTTTCTTTTCTGTCTGATAGGCCAAATTCATTTACTATGATATCCGGATTATCCAATAAAGCAATCTGCTTCTTTAGTGAGGTGATAGATTCTGTACTCGGTTCAAATAAATGGTACGAGCAATTATTTTTTATTTTATAAAATGATAAATCTTCTCTCGCTCCAACGTCAAAAACAACGGACATCTCATCTTTAAGTAGTTCAAATATTTTTAGTTCCTCTATTGGTATTTTTGTGTTCCCAACTGGTTTCACGAATTTTAGTATTTTGCGTATAAAATACTTTACACTTTCTGGTAATCTTTGACTAAGATATTTCTTTATTTTCTTTTTAAATTTTTTCATTTGATTTAAATAAATTTTTATATTTTTCTTTATTACTCAAAATATATTTTGGTAAGTCTGATTCATCAATCCAGAATTTAAATTTACTTCTCCCAATATAATCTTTTTTTCCGAACCTTTCTGAGAGCTTGCTTTGCACGTCGTTACTATTATAACTCTCTTTGGTGTAGCTATCATTTAGTTTTCTTCTAACTTCTTCGATGCCACCCATGGAGGTGAAGTGCCAACCACCACCCTCTAATACAGTCCACTTACCGTCTGTTCTTAAATGGTTCAAGCAGTTTTCTTTTATTGTTTTATAATTCGTTAAAAGTGTCCCAATCCAAGGTTCATTTGATCTATTGTTTAAATAATAAACATATACAAGTTGACGTAGTTTGTATTTACCCATTTCCTTTGGCATTCCGAATGTTAATTTCCATATCTCATCTACATCACCTACAAAACAGAGATCTTCGTCTCGGATGTGAGTGAGCGCTTTTTTAATGCTTTCTTTTTGAAAAAATTCTCTTCTCCAATGCTCTGGACCATTTTTGGGAACATTTGGACTTTCATCTGCTATTTTCAGTATTTCGGCATCATCTGGATAGTCGTTTATCACAAAGTATTTTATTTTGTGCAGGAAGGGAGTAAAGCGTTGTTTCTGTTTTTCAAAATATAATGTTTTTTTTAATCCAGAAAAAGTCGTAGGTGCTTCTACTATTATAAATTCGTCCACGGCTTCATTCAAGGTATTTAGCCTTATTTCAAGTAATTCTTCTTCTCCATTATAAGTAAAAATGTCATATATTTTTACTTTTTTTCTTAATTCAGTAAATTCATAGGACGAATAATATTCAATTTTTTTGTTTTTTGCTTTTCTAAATATTTTTTTCAAATCAAAAATAATATTTGTTACTATGGCAAGTAGATAGTTTTTAACTTTATATTGCCACTTTAGTTTTAAATCAAGTTCACCACTCCATAGGTAATACAGAACCCTTTCAATGATTTGTGCCTCGCCAGGGTGTAGGCTGTAGCCAACATAAGTTCTAAGTTCTTCATAAAATGACTTTGGATATTTTAAAATATTTTCTCTAGTGACGAGGTAATTTGATCCTGGTGCAAATTTTATATATTTAGGTATTTTTTTAACATAGCGCCAAATAAAATCATTGTATGTTTTGAAGTATTTCGCAGGAAATATATTTAAATACCAACTATTGTTTATTTCGTTATACATACCGTCTGGAGAGTAAAATGCTATGGGTTTCTCTGTTTTGTGGTATTTAGTGAATAGGGGAGTAAAGAATGTGTTATTACAAACTATGTCAAATTCCTCTTTTGTAATATATTTAAATACATTACCCTTAGTCATTATCATTGTTTCAGGTAAATTGTCGTAGTTGTCTATGATGTATGTGAATTTATCATAAATATCCCAGCCAATATTAGGGACTTTTTTAACTTTTTTTGGGTCAAAAGGTTTTATCCATTCATCCGTTTCACTTCTATCATAGATTATATAGTTGTCTGTATAATCCAAAATCCAACTGATATCAGCGTTATAATTGGAAACCATTAAAAGATTCTTGGTAATTTTCATTTGTTATATTTTTATGAATCTATTTATGAAATTTTTTGTTTTGAGTGAAAGTAAACCGCTAATTTTCTTCTTTAAAAATAAAAAGATATTTTTATCACTTTGTTGTTTAATTAGCCTGTTTTTTGCATTGAAGTAGTCCGAATGATTTTTTTGATATTCCCTAAATTCTTTTAAACACGTTGCATAGTCACTCAAATTTCCGTCTCTATCCTGATACATCCATCCTTTTGTTATATTATATCCGCAGCTCCAATAACCATCCGAAATATTGTGCCTTGCCCAGTATTTTGGAGTAATACAGTATTTTAAATTTTCAGACAGCCATGCTGGAAACCACGCGAAGCTTGAATTGGAAAGAATTAGATAATAAGCATTTTTTATAAGTACATAATCTTTTGCAATATTAAAATGAAAAACATCATAATTAGGAAAAAACTTTTTTGCTTCATATATATCGTCAGTAATAACTACAAATTTTAAGTCTTTATTTATTTTTAGCATATTACTCACAGTATTCTCCCAATATTTCTTATTTAGATATAGATCTTTATGCCGTGCGTATTCTCCTCCTCTGAAGTTTATTATACAAATATTTTTATCAGCATAATCATTGCATTCATATTCCGTTTTCACTTTTAGCCATTCTTTTATCACAATTTTTCTATGTTCAAAGTATTTTTCATCTTGCATCATTCCGTCAATTTTTGTGTTGGGTAAAATATTTACAAGGTCTTTATCGTATAACCTTATGTCAGATCCGTTAAGAGGGTGAGTTATTTTTTTCTCACTGTAGTAATAATTTATGCTTTCTGGTAACTTTTTAGGTGGCCCTCCTTCCGGTCCTTTACCATCAGTAACTTTTTTACCCCAATCTAAATTTAAAAAATCAGCACCTTTAAATTTTTCCGGATTCATAATACTAAAGTCGTATCCTTTATCTAAAGCTATGACTCTTGTTGTTACATAACAAAAAAGTTGATTTCCTAGTCCTTGACCATTATACATTTCAGTGACTAATAGATTATCTTTTTCAAAATTAGGATAACAAGCATTTTCTCCTATTGTCTTATGGTATATGAAAGTTTTTAATCCTTTGTTTTCTGGTAATGGATTTTCTCTGCCGAAACGCACTGCTTCTTCAAAAGGGGCAAATTTGCATCCATTTTCTTCAAATATATGCCTCATATTTACACAAATATAACCATCTTCATTATAATAACCATGAAAAGGTTTCCACTCCATTTCTATCTTTTTCGGTAATTGTAAAAGTTTTTTTGATCTAAGTGACACACTGTTGCCAACTCTTTGAATTTTTCCATTGATATCTCGATATGAAAAATTATCTGTTGGCAGGGGGAAAGGGGATCCAATAAAGTCATAATTTAGCCATTCATTGCGCCACAGCTCGGGCTCTCCTATGCCTCCATCAGGATGTATTAGTAAAGCAAAATCTGTTTCTATATAATCACCTAAATCAAAAACAACGGCCCTGTTCCATTCATCAATACTATTAGTATTTACTATAATATTTTTTACTGCGCCAAATTCTATATTTTTTGCGCTATAATCAAGAGCTTTTTGTTGTTGGTTTCTGTATTTTTCCGACCCAAATGCGCAAAGAGTAACATTTGGCAATTTTATTTTATTCATAATCTGTTGCAATAAAAAGCCCAGTTTCTTTCATGTAATCTTTTACACTATTTGGCTTTACATCTGGGCGGGTTCTTTTTGCAAGCTCATACAATGTTTTTCTCCCAGTTCCTAGGTGTTCAAACCCGTTTGTTTTTCTATTCCATTTTTTGATTCTTTTAGCTAGAAGTTTTGCTATTACATCCACATAGTCTCCTTGAGTATACTGGTCTATATATGCCTTCGGAAAAGGGAACGGGTTCGGCTTGAAAAGTGTTCTAAGTATTAGGTGCCGTGGGTGTGTTTTGACAATTTCTTCGCCGAGTTTTTTACTTAAAGCATAGACACCAAAAGGGTTTTGGGCAAACTCGGTAGAAATAAAAATAAAAGGTGTATTTTTATAGTATTGTGTAAGGTTAAATGTTCCATATACATTAGCCATAAAGCATTTTTTCTGGTCTTTAAATTCAGCCTTTTTTACATTTGTATAGGCCCCTATATGTACAATTAAGTTGTATTTTTGTTTTCGAGTAATTGGTTTCGTAAAATCAAAATCTTTACTTCCTACGTAATCACCCGAAAGATGTTTCTTCAACTCGGCGGCAAGTCTTCCTGTACCGCCAGTAATTAAAATTTTATCTTTCATAAAATTCTTTTACCTTCTTTATAATAAACTTAACCTCTTTATCTGTTAATGCATTGTGTACTGGAAGGGAAAGAAGTTTTACCCAGACTTTATCTGTAATTGGAATCGGTCTTTTTATTGCTTTTTTCCAATAAGTCATTTCTGATAGTGGTTTAAAGTGCACTGAAGTAGCTATACCATTTTCTGCTAGGAATTCACTGAGTTCATTTCTGTTTTTGCACTTCATCGTATAGTACTGAACAGTATGTGAATGTTCAGGTACTTTTATTTCTGGGATATTTTTAAAGGCTTTATTGTACATTGCCTGAATATCACGTCTTCTTTTGTTGGTTTTTTCAAGTCTGCGAAGTTGGCCTAGTCCCACGACTGCTTGCATATCTGTCATATAAGCTTTAATACCCTGGCTTTGGGTTATATCATAATCCCACGTGTATTTTTTCCCTACAGCCCTATCATATGTTGATTTTTCTACACCGAGCCAAGTTAAAGTCCTTAACTTTTTATATATAGCTTCATCATTTGTAGTTATAGCACCACCATCCCACATGGGCATAGATTTTACAGCTTGAAAGCTCCAAATAGTGATATCTGCATCTTTGCCTGCTCCCGGGGTATACATAGCATGAGCTGCGTCTTCAATGATTAAGCCTTTGAATCTTTTCCGTATTCCTTTTACATCGGCTAGTCTCCCATGTGAATCAATGGTAATGATTGCTTTTGTTTTAGGCGTAACCACGAGTGTTTTTGGGTCAAGGCACAGAGTATCAGGGTCTATGTCCGCAAAAGTCACATCCATTCCATTCCATTCGCCTACAATTGCATCAGAGACGAAAGTCATTGCGCTTGTAATAAGTTCACCACCTTTTATGTTATATACTTTCAAACATAAGTCCAAAGCTGAAGTTCCAGAGTTTGTTGCAACACAATATTTTGCGCCTACATATTCGGCAAATTTTTTTTCAAATTCTTGAGTTTTTGGTCCAAACCCCCACCATCCAGAGTCTAATACTTTTAAAAGTTCTTTCTTTGTTCGTTCATCTATTGTCGGTTTTAATACTGGTATCATATAATTTATTTAATTAATATTTCTACATTTTACCATAATTTAAACAATTTAAATAATTTATTTAAGTGTGTGTTTTCTTTGGCATATTTCTTTTCCATATATGCTTTTTCTTTTTTCTTTAGCGCGTTGTCAATATTATTGGTTGTTTGATGTTTACCTATACCTATGATAACGTTTATTTTATTTAAAATATCTGGAGCGCCAAATTTATCGTAACATCTCTTGTAATAATCACAATCATTTAACCAAATTAGGATTTCGTCAAACAATAAAGGATTTTCATTTTTAATAGCGAGCACTGAGGGCGCGCCTATTGTATTTTTACCCAGATATATTTTTTTATTATATTTGGGAAAATGCAAATTTATTATTTTTCTGTCACCCGTATCGTGCCCGCATCCAGTAACCAACCAGTCTCCTTTAAAATTACTCACTATGTCCTCTAAGGAATTTTCATCTGCTAAATAATCGTCCATATGTAATATTTTAATTAATTTTCCCGAAGCTTTTTTTATTGCTTCATTTGTATTCACAGAGGCGCTCTTTTTTGGATTTTTAAAATATTTTATGTTCAAAGATTGATATTCAGGATTTTCGCAAAGATTCTTTATAACATCATCTTCAGAATTGTCAGATATTACAACTTCAAAGTTTTTAAACGTTTGTTTTTTAAATATATCAAAACTGTGAGTAAGCATTTTCTTTGCTTCTCCGTGCATTTCATATGTTGGTATACAAACACTTAATAATATTTCTTTCATTTTTTTAAATTTACTTTGTTGTAGTTCAGATATTCCTTAGATATAATTTTTTGCCACTAAGATTTATTTGTTTTATACCACTCAATAGTTTTCTTTATTCCTTCTTTAAATGAGACCGATGGTTTCCACCCAAGCTCATTAGTAATTTTTGAATGATCCATTGCATAGCGCATATCATGACCCTTGCGGTCTTCTACAAATGTTTTTAGATTTTTAGGTTTATCAAGTAATTCTAAAATAGTTTCAGCTATTTCAAGACCGTTTTTTTCTGAATCTCCGCCTATGCAGTATGTCTCGCCAATTTTACCTTTGTGGATGATTAGATCAATTGCTCTGCAATGGTCTATCACATATAAGTAATCACGCACAGCTTGGCCCTTTCCATAAATTGGGAGAGGTTTGTCTTCTAATGCATTCTTTATAAACAGCGGAATTATTTTTTCCGGGAATTGGAATAGTCCATAATTATTTGTGCAATTTGAAATAGTGGCAGGGAAGTTGTAAGTTTTGATATATGCTCTGACTAGATGATCTGATCCGGCTTTTGAGGCAGAGTAAGGGGATCTCGGAGAATATGGAGTTTTTTCATTAAATTTTTCTTCTGGATTATCGAGCGGTAGTGTTCCGAAAACTTCATCGGTTGATACATGATGAAATCTTTTGATTCCTAATTCTAAGGCTGTTTCTAGTAATATTTCAGTTCCGACTACATTCGTTTGCACAAAAACTGCTGGTCCATCAATTGACCTATCTACATGAGATTCAGCGGCGAAATGTACTACCATATCACATCCAGTCATTGCTTTTTTCACTATTTCTTTATCACAAATATCACCACGGATAAATGTGTAATTAGGATTTTTCTCTATACTTTTCAGATTGTCTAAATTTCCTGCATAAGTAAGTTTGTCTAAATTAACTATCTTATAATCAGGATATTTCTCCATCATATAAATAATGAAGTTTGAACCTATGAATCCAGCACCACCCGTGACTAATATTTTCATCACGTATGAAATAGGAATCGTTTTAAACGTGCGTTCAAATATCTTCTCCCTATTCCTGTTTTTAAATATAATTCTCTCGACCGAGCATCATCTTC
>Ga0209541_10003274_pt1 | contig 29920 bp, 25 predicted proteins | sample RifCSPlowO2_01_FD_184027 | JGI IMG/M metagenome (GOLD analysis project Ga0209541, IMG submission 184027) | Groundwater microbial communities from Rifle, Colorado - Rifle CSP2_plank lowO2_0.1 (SPAdes) (version 2) | ecosystem: Environmental > Aquatic > Deep subsurface > Groundwater | place... | reverse complement strand
ATTGCATATTGTCCCTATTGTACTGAAAGTCATATCCCGCGCAAACTCTCAAGTGATCTCCAGTTGTTCCGCGACTCATAGGCGCTTACTTCATTTCCCCAGAGTGCCATATGTTTCGTAACTTATTCAGCTGATTTGCTGTCAATAAGACCCAACCATCAATTTCTGCTTCAAAAACCAGCCTCCGGCTAGGGCAACCAACGCTGACTAGGCCGTCTAATGGAGCCATGGAACAATACGGATTAATTAAGATGAAGAGTTGGGACGACCTACTTATTTATCGCCGGAATATAGTCACAGGTAGTTTAGACTGCTTTATAATGCTTCGCAGTGTGCCGATTGGTATCTGACGGCTATGAAACGACACGGTAGTGAAGGCTTTGGTTTGCGGATTGTAGTACTGCCGGTGAGAGCTTCTGCTTACGTTTAGTACGAACCCGTTTTTAAGAAGGATTTTTTCAATCTCCTTCGGTTTAATAGGTACCAGTTTTGGCATACTTTAAAAGCTGAATTTGATGTTTTTGGGAGCAGTGACAGTCACTTGACTGAAGTATACCTCTTCTTGTGTGTCTTGTCTTGGAACTTCTTCACCAATTTTAGTCAAACCTTGCAGATGCACTTCTATCGCTCCTTCGACATTTTTTCTGGCTTCATTAATGCTTTTTCCAAAATCAGAGATACCTAGAGTAGGTACATCGGCGATATAAAAATCACCTTCTTTACGGATCACTACGTTATAGCGAAGTATAGTAGTTTTCATGTTTCTATTATACATCATCATTTACGCAGTAAAGACTTTATCTTCCACCTTGTCCAATCTTCTTTCATGATCATCCAGAGTAGAGGACTGTTCTTTAATCTGCTCGTCTTGCCGATCAAATCTGGCTATCATGTCCCCGATCATCTCGATCACGGTCTGAAATTCCTTGGTCATCACCTCAGATAGCGAGTCGATCTTGTCGTCGATCTTCTTATCAACTTTGTTAATCTTATTATCTAGAGCATCAAACTTACTGTTCAGCTCCTCTTTGGTCGCAAAAGCCTTTTTTAGTTTTGTTACATCGGCGTCAGTAATCATACGGCTTACAGTCTACCGAATGACTATCTTCTTTGTCAATCACCTCACCATGCGGCACCTGACTCTGAAAGGCAGGAGAGTAGAGAGAACTAAATAATTACTAATTTCAAATTTCCAATTATAAATAACAAATGAAGTTCAAAATCAACAGATTGCAACAGATACTGTACACTATAGTCAGATATGCAAAACTCTCAACCGATCGATACCTCCAAAGACACAACATTCGTTTGCAAGTGTGGCTGTAAAAGTCAGGCATTGTTTATCCTATTTGATGATGGGACAACCGAGGTTAATACCCGACGTGACGGCCGGCATCGCTGGATGGGTACCATATTAAGTCAAAAACAAGCTCGTAAACTGAGAATTTTTTTGAAGTAAGTAGCCGCTGGCTAATCAGAAGCAAATATTTTATCTTCCACCTTGTCCAATCTTCTTTCATGATCGTCTTGCGTGGCGGAAAGTCCTTGAATTTCTTGCTCTTGTCGATCGGAGGTAGTCACCCTGTCACCCAACATATTGATTACAACCTGAAATTCTTGCGCAATTGATTCGCCTAAAGTTTTCAGATCATCTTTGGTGACAAAAGTTTGTTTGAGTTTTTTGACATCGGCGTCAGTAATCATACGGCTTACAGTCTACCGAATGACTATCTTCTTTGTCAATCACCTCATGTTTTTGGTTTGTATTGGAAGTTATATATAAATTGAAGGTAAGAATGGGGTAAAAGGGTAAAAAAGCTGAGGTTACGCAGACAGTTTTTTCTTTAAAAACAAACCTCCGGCTAGAGCAGCTGAGTAACCAGTCAAAAGCACCAATCCAAACTCCGGTCCGGCAGTAGGCACCTGTTTGGCAGCTACCACCTGCTTTTCCACACAAAACTGCGCCGTATCAGCGTCACCTTTGTCATTGACAGTAACCTGAGCTTTGTTGACCAGACACATCAAGCCGCGATCGGCTGGAAGTTTTTCTTGAGCTACCACAGTCGCTAAGACATTGTTGATCTTTTCCTCACCGCTTTTAAGCGAATCGATGTTGTAGGTGATGGTGCGTGCTACTTTATCAAGGGTGCCTGGGCCTTCCAGCGGTTCAATAAACTCAGGCAGAACGTCTTGGACTTTGATATTACTCAAGTCAATATTTGAGGTATTTTTGATTTTGATCTGAAAGTAGACCTTTTCCCCGGGTGAAAAACGCGGGTCGCTGGGGGAGAAATTATCAACGTAATTGACAACTGCGCCCTTGGTGTTCCCGGCTTTTCCCACCTGTTTGTCAATCACAATTGACACCGCTTGCGGGGCGCCTCCGTACTGGCCATATTGGCCGGAATCAGCTTGTACGGACGAGACAAATAAAAGAGCAGCCAGAAAAGACAACAAGCCCAAAATAGTAAGATTTTTTATCATAGGAGTGTATTATACTACAGGATGAAACCATTGTCAATTATAGGATAGTAAACATATAACATATAACTTGTAGCTTGTAACATGAAACATTAAAATCAAAACGTTTGGTATGATTGAGTTATATTTTGACTATAAGTTTAAAGTCTGTTTGCTGTTCTATGTTACATGTTCTATGTTACATGATATGCGTTATAATGCCCGTCAGCTGCGTGAGTTGAAAGAGTCGACTGTTCAATCAGAGGTATCTAAGATCAAGCGCCGTCCGCTTTACTTTATCCTGGAAAACATCTATGACACTTATAACGTCGGCGGCTTATTTCGCCTGGCTGACGCCCTGGCGGTGGAAAGAATGTATCTTTGCGGCCAGACGGAGATCCCGCCCAATGCTAAGATTAAAAAAGCCTCAATCGGCACTTACAAGGTGGTACCGTGGATATATAAGACAACCGTAGTAGAAGCGATTGAGGATTTGAAGTCAAAAGTCAAAAGTCAAAAGTCAAAAGTGCCAGAAAAGGAAATCAAACCTATAATATTAAAAGAGGGTAAACGGGAGAGATTATCATTAGAAATTCAGCTAGAAAGTAAGCAAGAAACCTATAGTAATATTAAAAGTACACGTTCGTCGACAATATTAATTATTGCCGTTGAACAGGACAAACGGTCAATAGACTACCGGAAGGCCGACTATATCTTGCCTCTGGCACTGGTATTTGGCAACGAGACGTTCGGCGTGCTGCCGGAAACATTAGATGCAGTTGATAAGATTGTCGAGATTCCAATGTGGGGAGTAAATAAATCGCTTAACGTCATTGTCTCGGCCGCCATCGTCAGCTACCAGGCTCTTGCTCGAAGTTGACCCTACTTCAGTGAGTTGAAAACCGCTATTTTTAAAGTATAATTATCCCATAATAATATGTCACTAGAAAGACAATTGCCCCCGGTCAACCAGCCGCTACCGAGCGAGCCGCCAATTCAGATTCCTTCACGATCTGTAGAATTTGCTCATGCTGCAGACGTTCTTGCCCAAAAACTGATTACTGATCCTCGTGAGCTGTCTCCATTTTTACGTACCGCAACCTTACGTCGTCTTGAAATAAGAGCTCATCCTGACCCTTATGGACGGAGAGATGAGCCGTTAGTCAGTTTTTTGCGGCAAGTACAAAAGAGAGTTGAAAGTCATCCTTGGCAGCAATTAAGACAACGAGAATTATCAGTTGAAGACACCTCGGCGTTGCTTGAACATTTACTACCGCCTGATCTTGATAAAAGGCGAAAAAGGAAACAACCAGAGGCAGCGATTATTGAAGGCGTTGCCCGCGGCTATCTGGATACCCGTTTTCAAGATAAAAAGTTGCCTGATTGGCGAGGGGCATTAATCTCAGTGCATACTTTCTTGGAAGCAGCAGTGGCTGATCAGTCGCTAGCTTTGCTTTATAAATGGTTTCACTTGGTAAGTGGAAGTTATCCTCAGATTATGCCGCAGATGAGCTCGGTCGCTTGGCGGTCGGTGTATCTAGGAATTCATGCGATTGATCAAGCTGATCAATCGTATATGGCGGCAGCAGCTGCGATCACCTCCTGTCGTAATACTGCTTCGCTAATTTTTTGTCAACCGGGTGAAAAAGACCCCAATGTCGGCGCTTATAATCCATTGGCTTTTCAGTATTCGGTAGCGGCTGCTGCTTTACAAAAGGCACCAGACGCTGATTTAAGCTCCGGAACAGGAAGAAAGCTGTATGATTTAGCAAAAAAAGTTGCTTTTCAAAGCGGGTATAAGCGATTTAAACAACACTCTCAAGCCAATGCTTTCCCAACGCTAGACATATTGGAAGTGGCCAAGCAGGCCGCTGATCCAAGAAATCGGCAGAGGAAAGCTTATCATGACCAATATAAAGAGATGATGGCGCCTGGTGGAGAAGAACAACGAGTAGTAGTCGCTGAACTAGATGGTAATCCAATTACCGGAATTATGTTACACAACTATCCGGTTAAAGCTCAATTAGCAGCGATTGTTGATCCGGTCTATTTTCGACAATTGATCAACGAGGAGGTGCAAAAAAGACTAGCAGCGCAACCAAATTTGATCAGCGTCCCAGTGGCTTTTCAGGGAGTGCGTGGCTATGCTTTAGCACCGCTACCTGCCGATACTCCCAATTCTGAAGCCACCAGATGGGTGTTAGATCAGCTTGCCGGGCTGGATCGGAGTTTGGCGCAGCAAGTCAGTAAAACTATGATGGAAATTGGTGGCTTATTTGTACCGCTTGATATAGGGGAATGCCAGTTTTTATTGGCACCTGAACGATCAGTCGATATCACTGAAGCAGAGACCTTACTTAACCTGACGATTCCTCCAGTAGTGCGCGCTAGTGCTTTGGAGTTGGTCAAAACTAATATGGCGCTTCGAGAAAGGTTAGCTGGTGAGTTTCGCCGTTTTCCGACCAGAGCTGGTGATCACTATCAACTGACTAATCATCCTGATCTGCCGAATGTTGTTGCCGAGGCGTCGATCAAAAGAGTAGCCAAAAAAGGCATTTATTTTTCCTTAAAATTATGCGATATAACGGAAGTCACTGGTGGTAAGCCGATTACCATCACAGGTGCAGTCGATTTTATAAATAGACGCGTCAATATCCATTTTGCCAAAGAACCGGCAATTAGCGCAGATCAACAGTGGATCATGGAACAGGTGGTGTTACATCTAGTTGAGGTAAGCTGTTGCCCGCCGTCACGAGAAGTGGAAGATGAAGTCAGACAACTGAGAAGTAAATTGGAAAATCATTCAGAACAATCTTACCCAGGTTATATTGGACATGTGGGACCGAGAGGTACAGAGCAAGGTCAGTATACTGATCGGGCTGCGGCCAACTTAGCGCGAGTTGGTAAAGAGCTATATGAAGAGATGGGTCTTGATGTTACGGATCCGCAATTTGATTTAGCAGAGATCAATAAAGCCCACCGTGAAGGAGAACCTGACGATCCGCGCTATCTTACTTACACCCAGGGGCGGGAAAGCGGTGATCCTAATGAGCCGCCGATTGAGAAAAGCGTGGAGCGATTAATTGTTTTGGAGCCCGAAGTGAGAATCGAACTCACAGTCTAACCCTTACCAAGGGTTTGTTTTACCACTAAACTATTCGGGCAATAATTTTCACAGATAAGGGAAATTGTAGCATAATATCAGGTACATTTGTCATTGGAATCAGTAAGTAGTAAACTAACATAGTATGCTACTTAAACCGCTGGAAAAATTGGCAGAAAAAAGCCCGCGAAAGAGAAAGGTAAAGGAAATTAAACCAAGAAAATTAACCAGGCTGGCTTATGTTAAAATCGGATTTTTGATAATTGCACTGGGAATTGGCGCTTATCTTGCCTCAAATTATGCTAATCTGGAATACCAGATTGTCAGAAACGCTACAAAAAAGTCGTCGTCCACTTTTGCCCTGCAAAATCAGGCGGGAAAACTGACCCAGCAGGGGAGTGAGCTGATTATCAAAGCAATTTCGGAGCAGGGTTTGACACCGGGAAATATTCTGGGGACAACCAGTAAGCTGGCGGAAACTGCCGCCACCCAAACTGCGGCTGCGGCCTCAGATTATGTTTATGAACATACAGTTGAGGAGATTGTGAAAAAATTGATCTCTATTTTGCCCGAAAGCAGGAAAAAAGCTTTAGAGCAGTGGATGAAGAGGCAGAATTAGTCGGTCGTACTTGCAAAACACATCAATTACGTGATAATCTTAAATAAATATTCAATACCATGTACTTAAAACAGAACTTCATTATTTTCAGTTCTCTATTTCTATTTTGTATTTTTTCGTTCAAAGTCCAAGCGGTAACAACTACCAATCTTACTGATATTTCCGCAATCAATGACCTTAAGATCAGCAAAGAAAGTCAAAGTATTAGATTAGACTGGAGCAGTATCAACGGAGCTTCCTCTTATAATGTCTATCGCTCGACTAATCCTTACTTTACGCCAACAGAAAGTGAACGGATTACCAACACTAAAGAACCGACCTTTAGCGAACCTGTTACCGCTGATAATCACTATTATCTCGTTAGGCCGGTATCAGAAATCAAAGAAGGTGAGGATTCCAATCGGGTAGGAATCTTCAATTATATACTTTATAAAACCGCCAGTACAAGTTATAACTGGATTGCGATGCCCCTAACTGTTAAGGAGATATCATTGGCTTCTGATTTGGCTGTCTATATAAAAAATAACAGTAATGGTAATGTTGCTATCCTTTCGATCAGTTCTTGGGATAATTTGACACAAAGTTACCACAGTTATCTTCCGCAAACCAATTCCGGTGATTTTCATATCACCCCCCAGAATCCCTACAGGATTGAGGTAGACGTTAAGGAAGCAAGCACTGCGATCTTCACTCTAGTTGGAGATGTACCAAAAGTTGGGTCAAATCAAGACACTTTAAGGGAAACGGCTGGTACTGATTATAACTGGATCATGCTTCCTTTAGAAAGTCTTGATATTAACGCTTCACAACTGGCAGCAGATATTGAAAATAATTCAAGTAACAAAGTTAAAGTAGAGGTAGTAAGCCAATGGAATGCAATTGCTCAAAATTATTCTACTTATACTATACTGCCTTTTGTCACAGGTGATTTTAAACTAAAAAATGGTTATCCTTATCGAGTAGCAGTTGATATTATTATCACTGACAATACTTTGTGGCCTAGTATCGGATCAATCATTACCCCTACTATCACTCCTACTCCTCCAGAATATCCTCACCAGCCTCTTTGCGATACCCAGCCAAAGGGTGATTTCAACTGTGATGGCAAGATCGACGAGCAAGACTACCAGATCTGGAAGTGCGAGTATTTAAATGGCGGGAAGTGTGAAGAGTTCAAGACCAAACTAAACGCCGATATTTATCCGGTGCAAAATAATCTGCTGGGTGATGGCATAGTGGATCTTATTGAGTTTGAGATCTGGCGAAGAAATGCGACGATAGTTGAACCGTCGATTGTACCAACAATTACCCTAACTATCACGCCGACGCCTTTATTTACCATAACACCAATAATTATACCAACAGCCACACCAACCCCGATTACTCCAACGCCAACTCTAACAGTCACGCCTTCAATCACTCCCACCCCAACGCCGACACCTTTAACAAAACTGCAGGCGTTTGTAACAGAACCAAAATATAACGGTGATTTAATCGGAGAAGCTCAAAAAGTAGGGTTTGGGAATGTGGGCGGCGGGCTGGAGGCGGCCGATTTTATCTGTAATAAGTTGGCTCGCGACAAAAATCTAACTGGTAACTTTCGCGCCTGGTTGTCTTCTAGTTTGGTTAATGCGAGAGGTCGATTTTCGGTGACTAATCTGCCTGTCTATAATGCCAGCAACAATCAGTTATTATTAAACAGTATTAATGAGTTAACGCAGTGTCCGAACTCATCAGCTGGCACCAACTGTTTACAGTCGGCATTTTATAGCAAGACCGATCAGTATGCCTGGACTAATACTCGCACTGATGGATATATTAATGGTAATAATATAAGCTACTCCTGTGACAATTGGACGACAGCTGTAGATTATTATGAGGGGTTGGGAGGCTGGACAGACCATGTCGGTTTTCAATGGACCAATGCGGTTTATAGAAAAAGATGTAACACTTTAAACTCACTCTACTGCATCGAAAGCCCGCTCTGATTATTAAGTTGCACTAACGAAGGTTGATTTTCCACCGTAAATTTGTTATGGTATAGTCCTATGGAAATCCGTTATCTCGGGCATTCTTCATTTCTTATTAAAGCCAAGACCGCCCGTATTGTCACTGATCCGTTTGACCCAAAGATGGTGGGCTTAAAGTTTCCCAAGACTGAGGCTGATATTGTTACTATTTCCCATCATCACCACGACCACGACTATGTGGCCGGTGTCGGCGGCAATCCGCTGATTCTTGATTGGCCGGGTGAGTTTGAAAAAATGGATGTACGAATTTTTGGTTATCAAAGCTTTCATGATAAACAAGGGGGTCAAGAGCGGGGAGAAGTGGTGATCTATAAAATCGAAACTGAGGGCTTATCCGTCCTGCATGCCGGCGATCTGGGAATGATACCGGATGACGATTTTATCGAAAGTTTGGGCGATGTGGATATTCTGATGCTGCCGGTTGGCGGTTTTTATACTATTGACGCGTCAGAAGGGGCAAAGCTGGCCCGTAAAATTGAACCTTCTATTATCATCCCCATGCACTTTAGTACACCGGGGCTTAGCCCTGATCTGGCCGGCAAACTGGCGCCGGTTGGCGACTTTATGAAAGAGATGAATGGCGAAAGTTTTACCCCGCAGGATAAACTAGTTATTAAAAAAGAAGACCTGGCCGAGGAGGGGATGAAGGTAATAGTGCTAACAAACTAAATTTTCAAGTTTCAATTATCAATTTTCAAACAAACTCCAAACTTCGATTACCCAATTAAATATTGAAAAATTGAACATTGATTGATAATTGAACATTGAAAATTGATAATTTGTATTTTTATAATGTCTTCTACAGCCGTTGATGCGCTAAAAGTCCCCCCTCATGATCTTGAGGCTGAAAAATCAGTCCTCGGTGCTGTTTTAATTGATTCTTCAGTTGTGACTTTAGTTGCGGAATTCTTAAGAGCTCCCCATTTTTATATCCGCGAACATCAGATTATTTATGAGGCAATGCTGAAGCTGTTTGAGAAACAAAAGCCGGTTGATATCGTGACTTTAAAAAATCAGTTGAGTGAAGATGGGACATTGAAAAAAATCGGCGGGGCGAGTTATTTATCTGATCTGATAAATGTTGTCCCTACTTCAGCCTACATCGAGCATTATGGACAGATAGTGAAGGCCGAATACACCAAAAGAAAGTTAATTGAGATCTCCTCCCGTGCGGTGGAAAAAGCTTTTAGCAGGGCTGGTGATGTAAAAATCTTAATTGATGAGGCCGAGTCGGATATTTTCTCCCTGGCCCAGGAGCATGCGCGCCGCGATTTTATCCAGTTAAAAGAGATCATGACTGAGAGTTTTGAGCGGCTGGAGGAGTTTATGAAGTCCGGCTCACGCATTCGCGGTGTGGCTACCGGTTTTTCTGATCTGGATAAAAAACTGTCCGGTTTGATTGACTCCAACCTGATTGTTTTGGCAGCCCGGCCGGGAATAGGGAAGACCAGCTTCGCCTTAAATATCGCGCTTCACGCCGGTCTGATAGAAAAAAAGAGTGTTGGCTTTTTTTCGCTTGAGATGAGCAAAGAGGAGTTAGTTGACCGGCTGCTGGTCGGGCAGGCGGATATTGACGCCTGGAAACTGAAAACCGCCCAGCTTTCGGCCACGGAACAGCATGCCTTGGTTGAGGCGATGGGAGACCTTTCTGAGGCGCCAATTTATATTGATGACACGCCCGGGATCTCGGTGTTGGAGATGCGCACCAAAGCGCGAAAACTGAAGGCGGAAAAAGACCTTAAGCTGTTGATTGTCGATTATCTTCAGCTTGCTGATTCCGGCAAAAAGTTTGATTCGCGGGTGCAGGAGGTGTCTTATGTGTCGCAGGGCTTAAAAAACCTGGCCCGTGAACTGAAAATTCCGGTTTTAGCCGTGTCCCAGCTTTCCCGGGCGGTTGAGCAGCGCGGCAGCAAAAAGCCGCAGCTGTCGGATCTGAGAGAATCGGGTTGTTTGGCTGAAGACTCATTAATCATGAGAGCTGACACCGGCGAGTTGTTAAAAATCGGAGATCTGGCTAAAAAAGATCTGCAACTGCAGATTCCGGTTTATTCTCTAGACGATGACTGGAAACTATCAATCAGAAATTTAGTGAAGGCTTTTCCCAGCGGCAGAAAACCGTTATTTGAGTTGAAAATTCAAAGCGGAAGAACGATCAAAGTTTCAGCCAATCATCCTTTTCGTTGTTTGCACGGTTGGACAAGACTGGATGAGTTGAAAATAGACGATCGGATTGCTGTACAAAGAACTCATGATATTACCAATCCCAACAACGACACGATTCCTAAAGAAGCATGGAAGCATCATGTCCAGCCGGCAAAAGATAAACTGAAGTTATCCTGGCGCGATTTCAGCAAAAAGATTAATATGGCCTACTGCGGAAGCGCGCTGTTTAAAAACGGAATCAGCCGGAAAAGAATGAAAAGAATCGCTGATTCTTTGGCTGATAATCAGCTGAAAATGTTGGCGGAGTCTGATGTTTACTGGGATCGGATTGTTTCGATCGAACCTTTAGGAGTGGAAGAAGTATACGACGTCACGGTTGAAGGAACGCATAATTTTATTGCCAATGATATTATTGTTCATAACAGCATTGAACAAGATAGCGATGTGGTGATGTTTATATATCATGAGGATGACACCGAAGATCTGCTTGACGCCAGCAAGCGCATTGTCAAGCTGTATATTGCCAAGCACCGCAACGGCCCCACCGGCGAACTTGATATGTTATTTAGAGGGGATCGGGTGAGGTTTTATACAGTCGACAAGACGGGGTGAGATAAAATTAAGGAATTTGTATTCCAAGCATTTTTTTTAATTGATCGGGGTCACCTCCGTGTCCATTGTGTTCACCCAGAAGTCCACCCTCATCAGCAGTTGAAGGATGTTCTTCTCGAGGAGTAGAGATCTTTCCAAGCATGGAGCCACTAAGAGTTGACCAATTTTTTGACATGGCGATTAGTCGACCGAAATATGTATTTACATATGACCGACCATTTGGTAAATTAAAACTAAATGTTTCACCACTAAGATAGTCTTCACCAAAGTTGATAGCTAAATAATGAGCAAAATCAACAACAGCCGCTCGACGGATTAATTCATAATCGTTAGTAGGTATCACTCTTTCAGTGTCATTCAAACTGGTCATTGCAGTGTAAATTCGACGAAGTCTTGCATTGATTTCAGCAGTCGTAATCTGTTGAAAATATCCATCATCTAAAAATCCTGTATGTGAGATAAAAGCAGCTACGACCCTTTGAAGTTCAGTTTGTTCTGATAGATCTAGATAAACACCACCTAAACTGGCTCTTTTTCGTTTATCTAAACTGCCGCGAAGATATCTAGTTATTGCTAAAAAATCTGGTAACGCAGGTTCGACTACCGGGTTGCCAAGATTTTCCACTAATCTAGCGTAATATAAATAACGGAGACGTTGAGCATCTCGATATCCTGCGGGTATAGCAAATTTCACTTCCAGTTTGTGTAATTCTTCTAGCATTTTTTGAATAGCATATGGAGGTCGGCGATACTGTTTCCAGATATCTGATCCGCGTAATTGTTCTTCAATCATCGTCATAAATTGCTGATAGCGATTTAATATTGTTTTATTAGATAGTTTATTTTGACTTTTCATTTCTTGCCAATATTTACGAAAATAGTCAGTCAGTTCAAGAAAGGCTCGATTACCTCGGCTCTGTCTTTGTTTTTCTGTTAATTGACCTCTAGCTCCAGGATTGGTCTCTGCTCCTTCTAAAGCACCCATTACATCAGCAACTAAAGATTCAGCAAAAGAATAATCAATATCAGTAAGCGGGCTGGCGACTTTAACTGCATTTAATAAAGAACGTCTAGGTAATTTAAGCACGGCAGTTTCTGCTTGTTGTTGTAAATTTGTATTTAAATTGTTTAAACCTCGTCCGAGTAGGGTAAATATTGGAGCTTTTCCACCAGCGGTATCCATGGCAAGCCGATATAAAATATGGGGTATTCGAAGAGCAAGAAGTGCTTGTTGAACTCGTTTATAATCATCGTCTTCAATATAGTGGGGATCTTTATTAATCTTTCGTTGTCTTTCTTCAATCTCGGCAAAATTTCCTACAACAGGACTATCTGGTAGAACTGTTTTCAGGTGGGCTATTGCTTGGCCGACTAAAGGGTTGTCATATAAATATTTTGCACAGACTCCAATTAGTGCTTCTTGTGATGAGATGATTCTAATAAGCGAAAGTCTTCCTTCAGGATTGAAGTCAAACTGGTCAGCAGGTACCTCTTTTGCTGGTTTTATATCAACCGGAACTGTGCCTAAAAGCCAGTTGGCAAGTTGCCCTACCTCTTCACTCTGTACCGCGTCCCAGGCAGCATGCTCAAGGAAAAACTGTCCACCGCCATCGACTGCATGACGGACGTGATTGGGGTTATAGTCAATCCCGATTTTTCGAGCAACGTGGGCTACTCCTGTACTCATTAAAACAGCAGCAGATGAAGCAGCGGCAGCACCTAATGTAAGGCCGATACGTTGCATTGTTGCAGCATCTTCCGGGCTCAATACTAATGAACCGAGCGTGATCGCGGCAATACCGGCAATTTTAAGAAAATTTGGGTGGTGTTCTATTGCTTCTATTGCGTATAGGTCTTGCAGATCGCCACAAGCTCCAGCCAGACCCATCTCCCAGCCGATATTATTTCTGGCCAGTGCCTCCAATATCTGTTGGGTAGCATCAAACCATTCCATATCCCAATTTTTTCGATATCTTTCTTTGTGATGTCTAACTTTCATTAATTCATAGCTTAAATCTAATCGTCTTGGTAGTGTCCAGAGAAATCGAGCCGGCCTAATAAGTGACGCTTCAGTAAGACGATTAAAAATTCCTGGGAGTGCGTACCCTTCACCCCAGACGTGATTAACAATGGTAGGAAGATTGGGAGGGAATGGGCAAGTATCTCCATCGCCTGTAGGTTGTCGATCAGTTTCATAACCACTCATAATTTTGTTTGTAACGGTAAATTAAATTATCGAGCAGCTACAGATGAGTTACCCGTGAGCCCAAGTACTTGGGAATATTGTTGAGCAAAACCAACATAATCTGTAGTCACTTTTGCTTTGACTGTACCTGATGTTGCATTATCAGCAAAAACATCTTGGCCTAATATTGTATGGTCACCACCAGTAATTTCGGCAATAGCTGACCAGTAAAGACCTAAATTTTTCAAATCACGACCGTGATAATCTTCGCAATTTTGATCAGGAGTAATCGCATGAATTATTACCTGATTAGCGACCAGTCTTGTTAATAGTCCATCGATGCCGTCTGTTTCACTAAGTCCGCCATTATTTACTTCATTAGCATTATTTACTAACTGATTCAGTTTCGTTCTAACCTGTTCGCGAGCTTCTGGATCAACAACAAGCTCTGCCATCGCAATTGAAGGAATTCCTTTATGATCATATTCATCAGTTACTCCGTAAACTTGTATATTTCCTAAATCATCAACGGAATTATATAAGCCTTGTTCCCGACACACGTCATCTAAAGCTGATAATAGAGACTCATGACGGTTGCTACCACCAAGCATCGGGAGCATTTTTATTAGATCCTCTTCCTGAGGATCGATTTTTTGCAACCAGCGACTTGGAGTGGTATGTTTATCTCCGAACCCATAAAACTCAACCAACCCAGTTCCGCTCATCAAATCGATAGTGCGGAGGACTTTTGCCGCTTTTTTCCGTTCATCAGGTTGCATTGAATCGGTTAAATCAACCAAGAAGATCAATTTTCGAGGAGTAATATCGAGTGTTTCTTTGGCTTGTTTTTCATTGGCTTGGGCTATTTTTAATGTTTGTCTCGCTTGAGGTGAAGGATCTCTTTGGGAGTTAACAGCAGCAGTTTGCGCTTCAAGTGATAATTGTTGTAGAGAGGCCAGCGCCGCGCTACGCAAACCCAGGATTGTAGTTAAAGCATATTCTCCCCCGATATTCATTAAATGTCCATTTCCTTTTCCATTTTCGGCTGCCATAAGATTGCTAGATTATACTTATAATAATTTATTATATCATATTGACTATATAAGTCAAACCCTACCCTTTTTTTCAATAGTTTTTCTGCCTTTCGTTGTATTTTAGGCTGAAAACTTTCCTACGAGTTCAGCTTTAACATGCGATAAAACATCGTCTTCGATTACTTTTAAGGATACCCCGGGCAAAATTAGTGCTAAAATAGCCACTAAATTCAGAAATTTTTCTCTAGTAGTTGCCATTCTGTCTATTTCTTCTAAGCAGGATAAATTATCTCGATTTGGCCCGACCTTTTTAGCAATTGCTTGTGAGGCGCCCTGCATATAAAGTGTCAGCGCTGTTTGTTTGCCGGGCGGAAGTTGGCGATATTGATATCGAACTGTATCTGGATGGAATGCTGCCATTTTATGCTTAAAGTCAACCCTAGGGAATATATGAGCTATTAATTGGTTTCTACGCTCGTCAAAACGAAATTCATGAGCTCCCGCGACCAGCGTTGGTGGTAGAATATCAACTAGGATAAGCGATAACAAAAGAATACGTAACTGTTCTTCTGTGAGAGATTCAATAATCAGTGGGAAAACATCTTTTACTTCGTGCCTATTTATTACACCACGAATGTCGTATGGTGCCAATTTTTTATCAAGACTTATAGTATAAGGATCTTTAATTCCTGCTTCTTCCAGATCATCTACCACCTTTTCTACAATCAAGAAATGCTCTAAACTTTTTTGATATGGTTTGGCTAAGGTGGATTTTAGTCGATCTAGTTCTCTTCGGGCTTTGTGATAGTCTCCTTTGAGTAATTCCGCGGTAACTATTTCTCTTGCCGCCTGATAATCCTGAAGAAGCACCACATCGATTTCCCGCTGGCATTGTTCTTTGACTGCTTCAGGTACTCTGATTCCCTGGAAAAAGGCGGCGCTATTTTGGCCACCTTTGATTGCCACCCGATAACCGGCAATTAGGTCGGCCAGCTTTTGTTCACCAACTTTTTGCAGTTTAGGTTTATCTGGGCCACGATACTGTTCAATTACCAATGCTCCAGAACTATAATCGTCCCAGTCGTAAACTTCGCGCACTAGTTGATCTGCTTGCACAAAATTGGTTAGATAGCCGCCGCGTTCAAGAACAGCTTGTAAGACCCATGGCTCGCTGGTACGGGCCAAACGTACAAGACTAAGCGTGCTGGCTTGACGGACAAACTGCTCTTTTTGGGGAAACTTTACCTGCCCAAACCAAGGAGTAGCGGCAACTTCAGAAATCAAGGTCAGAAGCTTGCCGTAGGCTTGATTGGAAAGTACCGCCCAGTTTTTTCTACCAGACATCTTTTGCAAACCAGCGGCGAGCTCGATCACTAATGAAGCAACGTCCTCTTGAATATAACCCACCAACTCTGTATCTTGGCTGCAAAGAGCATGAATTCGCTGCAGCACTGCAGCTTGATTTGGCAACGCAAATGCCCGATACGCTCGTTCTACTTGTTGACAATGATCAATAATGGATTGAGGAACCCGCATTGACGCTAAGAACTCTTCAGAAGCAACCGGCGGTGTAGTTTGTCTGGCTGCGATAGCGTAATCGTGGATTATTTGTCTCTCTTTTCCTTGGAGGTATTTTTCTAACTGGGTTTTAGCCCGCTGGTCGTACCAACCCATACAAGTTTCGGCAGTGGTGAAGTCACCCCAGTTACAAAGTAGATCGATTAAGCGGTAGGCTTGAGGGAAGTCGGCTAAATGACCGTCTCGATCAAGAGTCGCTTTTAAGACCGATGGTTCACTTCCCCGTGCTAAACGCACTAAACCAAGCATCTTAGCTTGATATAGTAACTTCGCTTTTTCAGGAAACTGCATCGCTTGAAACCACGGTTTTTGATCAATAGTTAGCAGTTCATCAATTTCGTGATTAGGTCGTGGTTTAGAAAAAATAGACACATCTCCTCTTTGCATATATGTATCCATTCTTGCCGCAATCTTTTGAAAATATGCATTCAGTTCGGGTAGGATTGCTGGTAGGTAGTTTGGATATAAAATTTCAACGGCACTGGCGAGACCCCTCAAACTGTCTGTTCTAAATGAATGAAATAAATTTTCACAAGCTCCAAGTGTCTGCATTAAGCGGTCGGGTAACTTCAATTTTTGGGTGAATTTCTCAAGGCCAACACCAGTGGTTCTTTCCTGAATTACAAATTGATTGACTACTAATCGAGCTTGTTCTTCATATAGGGCGGCTAATTTTGCTCGTTGGGTTTGGTCAGGATAAGCTGTTATGCAGGCATGCGCTGTCTGCCAGTCGCCAAATTGGCAGAGCATTTCCACGACTGAAGTAACTTGCGCGGGTGTTTGCAGGTCTTTAGCCCACATAAATTGAAATACTGTAAAAGACTGAGTTTGCGAAGAATGAATCATTACTATTTGTTTAGCGAGTGAGGTTAACGATCCTTTTCTCGGATAAGGTAAATCGGTATACCAGGGTTCTTGACTGGCTTTTAAAATCAGTGTTGCGGTAGGCAGGCAGGCGGTTAGGGCACTTAAATTATGCGGGCCGTTTGCTAAAGCACCTTGATTGATTGTCTGTTGTGCCTGATCTAAACCACGAGCGACCGCATCAGTGACATGAGAGGCAATGGTTGGTGGTAAAGTTACTAATGTTTGTCCCCGATCTAGTAAGGCTTTGACGTCACTTTTTTTTACTAAAGTTTCTGCTTGATCAATTATTTGCAGGTCAGATGCCAATGGGGGTGAGAGACGATAGGCGGTTTGAAAGTCGGTTAAAGTAGTTCCTGCTTTAGCCTGTCTAGCAAAGACATCAATTACTTGTTGAGCGCGCTCTTGATATCTGGCTGTTAAAGTAGCTTGTTGAGTATCGTCAGGACAAACCATCACGCAAGCTTGGGCAGTCTGAAAGTCGCCAAGTTGACAGAGTGTGTCGACAACTGAAATAACTCGTACTGATGTCTGTGGTTTTATCACGCGTCTTAAATTTAGATGAGGTAATTGGAGTACCCGAGCACCTGTTTCAATATTACCCTGTTTAATCAGCAAAGTCGCGGCTTTAACTTTCTCAGAAGGGCTAAGTTTAGCAATTGCGGGCAGACTGGTCAAAGTTACCAACTGCCGGTCTAACGCTGTTTGGAAGTAGTAAAACGGATTATTATTTTCTCCGTTATCTACGGGAAAGGAATGTTGAAACGATTTGGCAAAAGCAACGTAATCTGGTGGATTGTCATACTGTTCTAAATCAGCAATACAGTAGGCAATACCAGTGTTGAATAATTTTTTCGCCAGTTCCGGATTCTGGTCAACTATTGCTTTCCAAAATACTCTTTTATCGGCGTCTTCTAGATGAATTAAATCATAACAGTAGCGGGCGACGTCATGATTAGCTATAACACGTGTAAAATCACGATCACCTTTAATTAATTCTCCTTCCCACGATCTTGGTTTATTTTGATCAGTCTCATCGTAAAAAACAGTATCTACATATTCTTCAAACACAGTCATTAATCGGGATCGCATAGCATCTCTTCTAGTAGGTTCGGAGCGCACTCGAGGCGTATATGTTTCTTCGAGTAGTTTTAGTGTTGCCACCAGATAAGAGGCGGTGTCATCTAGTTGATACTTTTTTTGTACAGGTAACTGAACTGATTTTCTTATTTCTTGAAGTTTGGCGATCGCCTCATCAATTATTACCTCTCTTTCCCTCTCCAACGAAGCCAATAGTCTTTTTTGAGTACTTTCCCGAGGATATGCCTGAGCAAATTGTTGTGCTTGGTGAAATCGTTTCGCTCGATTTATTTTAGCATTAGGACCAATAATTTTTACCAGATGAGATTGAGCAGTGATCAACTCCCTTTTTCTTTGAATATAAAGACCTGTTCCAACGGCAGTGGCGATTCCCAACAGTATCGATAAACCGCTCCCGGCAAGCAGGCCGCTATAGGCCAGTTGTTCTTTTAAAGTGGCGCTGTCTCGATTATCGAGTATGACAGTTTGTTCGATAAAATTACCAAAATCATCAGCCATTACTAACTGGACAGTTGCGTCTCCGATGTCAGATGTCAAATCGCACTTCATTGCAAAGCGATATTCTTCATCACCAATCGTAACACCTTTAGAAAAAGGAGCATCGCATTTAAATTTACCCGTCATTCCTACAAGTTTCCACTGAGGTTGAGTACCAAACGCCGTCGTGCTCATGGACTGCATATATTCCGGTGGATTACTGGCAATAAGCCATGTTTTGGGGTCATCTGGCAGCTGATGAGTAACAATTTGGCCCATTTCCAACTGATAGGCAAGCTCTGGTGTCGGTATTTCCAGATGGGCAACTTCCCCGAATTCATCAATGGCGTTTATACACACTCTGGGAATGTCGCCAGGCTGAGATTGAAGATCACCTGAAAATTCACCATCAGGTGTAATGTCAAGAAACGAACCTTGGTCATGGTCACCGCAGGTATGAAAATAACCGCGGGGAAACTTTACTACTGGAAAATTACTTTCAATTCTCCCACTTACACTGACTAGACCCGTCTCTTCATCAATCTGCGGTGGCGCATCCAACTTAACCTCGACCGTGTATGGAATATGTGTCTCAATGACAGAGCCTTTTTGCCCGAAAGCATCTACTGCTGTCACTCGAACGCAGTTATCAGTGTTCGGTTTGAGTGAAAGCGGAATGGAAGCCTGGCCGTTTCCTGAAGGTACATTACCAACGATCATTCGATCTGGATTATCACAAGGAACAGCTACTATTGTTTTGGTTGGATCATTGGGAGAAGCAGGGCTGGTATGGATAGTTAAAGAAAAATCATCAGGTCCGGCTTGATAGTCAACATGGCTGATAACCGGTGGTTGGGGATTACTGGGTTGTGCTGGAGCAACCGCTCTCTCTTGCGGGCGATTGGATGAAGGTACGACGTGGGGCGCTGGTTTTGGAGCTGGATCAGGTGTTGGCGGTTGAGCAGGTGATCCATCTGAGTATTGAGGAGAGATAGGTTGAACAGAGGCTGCCGAATATGGTTGACCTGGTCTTGAAACATGCCCGATCCCAAGGTCATGAGCGGCTTGATCTTGGGGTAATACGCCTGCGCAGGTATCTGGTTGAACAAAGATATAACCACCGTTTGGGTCACATTGAGTACTACAATAAACTCCTGGAGAATGGTAGCCTAAAGTTTCAGAGCCACAAGGATCAGCAAGAGCAGTTTGTGCTCCGACTAAAGCACTAAAGGCTCCGAGCCCGAAAGCAGCAAAGTCTCTTATAAGTTTATTGCGGTGTGAATGGTTAAAATCAACACCTTCTTTCTTCAAAGGCGTATGACCTCTTTTGTAGTTTTTTGGAGATCTACCTCCATTTTCAGCAGATGATGATGACACGGCCTCAAATTATAGCATACACTATAAGCTATTTCAATTCAGCTTACGCCTCGTAAAAGTTCACGCTTCTTGACAAAACCATATCAGACCCTATAAATTTACAGATATGGTTGAATTCGATAGCGCAAAGCTCCTTTCTCTTTCAAAAAATGAACTCATAAAGCCTTAATTTATTCTGGGAATTCGTGATTTTTAAGATTTAAGATTGAAGTATTAATATCAAATGATAAAATTTAAATCACAATTCAAATATTAAAATAAAAGGAATAAAATTAATAATTTGTTATTTAGAATTGATTTGTCATTTGTACTTTGTAATTTGAATTTTTAGGATTTTATGAATATCATACAGATCTATCAAAAATACCAGATAATGCCTTCGCTACAACTCCATATGCTGCGGGTGGCGGCGGTAGTAAAAATCATCAGCGACAATATTAATCAGCCAACGGACACATCATCAATGATCACAGCTTGTCTTTTGCATGACATGGGCAATATCTTAAAATTCGATCTGCAGCTTTTTCCCGAGTTTTTGGCGCCTCAAGGCCAGGCGTACTGGCAGATGGTGAAAGATGAGTTTCTCCAAAAATACGGCTCCGACGAGCATCAGGCAACCATCACCATTGCCCATGAGCTGGGAGTAAATCAGCGGGTAATTGAGCTTATTGAGGCCGTTGGCTTTACCCACGCCAAGGATAATTTTTTGTCTGAGGATCTGGCGAAAAAAATCGTTATTTATGCTGATATGCGGGTTCATCCTAAAGGAGTAGTCAGTTTGGAAGCGCGTCTGCAAGATGGCCATCGGCGTTTTCAATTACAAAAGTCGAAAGAAGAGCGAGAGGACTATTTTCAAGAAATGGCGGGTTATCTGAAAAAGATCGAACAGCAGATTTTTGAGCATTGCCGGCTCAAACCAGAAGATATAACCGATAAAAAAATATTAGTTTTCATAGATGAATTAAGGAGTTTTAATAAGGCGCGTGATTAACGTTCAAGTTTTTTTACCCACCGCAGTTTTTATGTTATAGGTCTTTAACCGTAAAATTAGATAGCTGGTAAAGTAGCCTAAGAGAGCTCCAAACACCACATCAAAAAAATAATGGCAGTGCAGATAAATTCGGGAAACGGAGATTAAAACCGCAAGAATATAGTAAAGAATTCGCCGCTTTTTATCAAAAAAAGCCAAAGTTGCGGCCGCGGCAAAAGCAGTGGCGGCATGACTTGAAGGAAAACTAAAATCCAGCGGACAACTGGCGCTGACAAGCTCTTGAACTAAATACGGCCGCGGCCGCATCATCAGATTTTTCAAAATAACTTCTGATAGTATGTAAGCCAAACCCAAATTGACAGTCAGATAAATGATAAAAATTTTATTTTTATGCTCTTCCAAAAAAATGAGAACAGCCCCAATCAGCAACCAGATTATGATCGCCATTCCCTGGGCTGAAAAAAAAGAAAACAGCACGTTAAAAAAGATGTTGTGGGGAATTAGCCAGTTGATTAAGTCAGTCAGATAAACATCAAGATTTAAAAAAGAAACAATCATTTTGGCAGGTGGTAACTGGTGATCTGATGCAGACCCATCTTTTTTTCTTCCAGATGCTGCAGCGATTTGACGGCATACATGTATGAGACGATGCGCACCGGCGTATCTAGTTTGCGGATTTGATTGACGGTTTTTTCCAGATACCACGGCGAGATATACATATAAAAAACACTCTCCATGTTTTCATTTTTTACAAATTGGCGGTAGTCAATCTTAAACATATCCCCAAGCACAATGTGGATATTTTTTTTGTTGGGGTGAAAAAAACAACGAACTAAAAGGATTAAAACCAAAATCGGATTAATCTCCACACCGATAAACCGGGTATCTAGTTTTGCGCGCTTGGCCCATTTGGCCGCCTCAAACAGCACCATGCCGTCGCCTGCGCCCAGATCATAAATAATCTGGTTATTGTTCATCTGCAGTTTTTCAATCACTAGTGCCAGGTCTTTTTTATTGGTCGGAAAGTAGGGGACCGGTGAAAGGGAGGGTGAGGTGAAAAGAAAGATCAGACCAATAGTCAGAGCAAGAATAATCAACCCAAAGGCAATAATCATTTATTGATTATAACAGCAGATTATTTTCTTGTCAGGTTTTATTTCCCCAGATTTTTATATAAATCAGTTTGCCGATTGACATATCCACGATGTTTATAAAAATCGATCGCTTTTGTGTTAAAAGTAGAACTGATAATCTTCATCCAAAGTATGTTTTTAACGTGAAAGTATTTTTCTGCTGTTTCTAAAAGTTGTTGGCCAACACCCTGACCACGGTATTTTTTTCAACATATAGCTCTAAAATTTCACCAAATACGGCGAAGTTTGTATCTTCATAAGACGGTTTATCTATTTGAAACGTCACTAGTCCGATAATCTGATTTTTGTCGAAAGCCAAAAATATCAGCGGTTTTTGTTTTTTCAAGGCATCAGTCAGATAAGTGGTTTCTTCTTTACTGTTGTAGGTTTGGTAATAAGTAGGATCGAGCTCGTGATGATAGTCGGTCTGTTTTTTCCAAAGGGGGAGAATTGTTGGTAAATCGTCAAGCGTGGCCTTACGGATTGAGATGGTCATGGTTAATTGTAGTAAAAATGCCTGATGCGTCTATTGTGTTTGACGTAGAGCCACACGACTCTCGCAATGACTGGCGATTAGTAACTCATATTCTTAATAAGTGCGTAGTTGTAAACCTCCAATCTTTTGATAATCGCTATCGTTACTCAGGAGGATTGCCCCATTCATTTTCGCAGTCGCGCCAATAAGTAAGTCGTCAATATCAATAGTTAATCCGTTTTGATGGATTGCTTTCTCTATATTGCTTGCTTCTTCCGCTTCTCTTTCGCCAAATGGCAAGACGGTCATCTTTTGCCGCAACTCCTCAAATTTTTGTGTCTTGTCTTGATTTTGTTCTTTACCTCTCAAAATCTCAAAAAGAGCCACTGAAGCAATGGCTGTTACGGAGAGAGGCGCATCTTTAATCTCTTCGTAGACTTGAATAGCATTATCCTTGCCATTTAAAAGATCAATGATGAAACTAGCGTCCAAACAGTATTTTATTCTTTCTTGCGAAGTCATCATTGAAGCGTTTTTTAAATAATTTGATACTCTTTTTCATTACCTTTGCTTCATCATCAGTTAATATGCCAATAAAGCCCTCCCGATATGTTTCCGTGTAGGTAGGCACGACTGGGTGGGGATATTTTATTCGCCATGACCAGATATTTGCGCTGGACATGTTCTCAAGCTCTAAATATATGTCCGTTGGATACAAACAATTTGTCGGCAATACATCTGCAAGCACTTGAGTTGTATATGTTCCGATGGTTGGATTCATAATTATTTTTTCTTTACCCATGTCTGCGATTCGAAATTGATGTCGATCGCAGGCTGATTATTTCTAATGTCTTTTTTTACCTTACCAGAAAAAGTGAATTGATACGATGAATTTGTCGTTTCAAGATATGCTCCTGCCCTGTTAATGTCTGCTATGTCTTTTCCTGCTAGTAATTCATTCGGGTGAAATGGTTGACCTAGCTTCATTTCTGCAGAATACGCCTCATATAACTCTCGCATAATTTTATCAAGTCCGTCCGACGCTTTTTCTATCTTCAAGCCAAGATCGGCGGCTTCATCGCGGTCAATTGGATAAGCATGAATGGTAATGTCCCCAGTGATTTCTTTGACGATTTTTTTAATTCTCTCCTCATCTTTTTTTTTGTCCATATGCAACCACAGCAAGCGTTCAGTGAGTAAACGCGCCATACGATATGCACGATAAGCGTTACCGATTGAAAGAGGGTGCAATTTTTCGACTAAAAATTTATATACGTCAATCATTTGCTCGCTTTTCACCCCCGCTTTGTCTTTGGCAAAAAGCAGATATGAATTTAGGTCCTCAACACTTATCTCAAGTTTTTGCTGTGGACTGGCTGGATTCTGCGGATTAAATGGGTGGCCAGTGGCCGGATCAACTGGTGTAAGTTCTCCTAGTTTGCCCATCACAATAGTATCCGCGCCAAGACAAATAAGCGTTCCCGCACTGTGCGCTTTGTATGGTACTAAAACCTCAAAACTATTGCAATTATTACGAATGAGTTTGACTATGCGAATAGGCGTAAGCATATCGCCACCGCTAGTATACAGAAGCAAACTGATTTTTTTTACTTTACCGATGCCGTCTAACAAATTACCAAGCAATGGCACGACATCACCAGCAATTTTAGTAGTAAAAGGTGGCCTATCGCTGGTAGCGTAGGAAATAACACGCGAATTACGCTCATCTTCAAGTTTTTTGGTTAAATCAACTTTAGACATGTTATTGATATAATACCAGTTCCTACTCTTTTTGTAAAATGTCTACAATTCTATCAAGGTCATCCAGCTCACTTTATACGGTTAGGCTACATGGATTATGGGATGTATTCTGGAAAAAGCGGCTCTAGTGCTTGGTGCCGGGGGAGGGAATCGAACCCACATGATGTTGCCATCACAGGTTTTTGAGACCTGCGCGTCTGCCAGTTCCGCCACCCCGGCTAGTTAAATTAGTAGCTAGTATAGTAAGTAGTTAGGAATTTTTTTAAAAAACGTAAATAATCCACTATTTACTATTGGGGAAATTATAACAAAGCCAAAGACACTCTTCCAGTTTCTTTACAAGCCTGTTTTTGATTGTTTCCCTTGCTACTCACTTCTAACTACTTACTACTGATTCAATATCCTTTTGGGCGTTGTCTAAGGTACAATTAAATTATGCCAAAACAAGACGGAAAAAATAGGCGAGAAAAGGGCAAACTGACCATTATTGCCGGCCCGATGTTTAGTGGTAAAACCGGTAAATTGGTGGCAATGGTCGATGTTTTTACCCGGATGGGCCACCATGTGTTGACTGTCAAACCCTCATTTGATACCCGTTATGGAAATAGAAAAGAAATTCATAGTCACGACCATAAGACGACGCAGGCGCTGGTAATCGATGGGGAAGTGCCGGATGAGATTCTCCAAAAAATTTTGATGATACATGCCGATAAAATTATTTTTGACGAAGTCCAGTTTTTTGATAAAAAAAAAGTCATTAAAGTGATCAAAGAACTGAAAAAGCGCGGCATGCACGTTATCGTTGCCGGATTGTTGTATGATTATCAGCGCCGACCTTTTGGGGCAACCAGTGATCTTTTAGGGTTGGCCGATGAACGACTGGAACTGTTTGCTATCTGTCAAAAATGTGGCAGTTTAGCCCGCCATAGCGAGCGTATGCACGGTGGAAAAGGTCAGGTGGATGTGGGGGCGGCTGATAAATATATTGCCGTGTGTGAAAAATGTCATAAAATCTATCAATAAAATATTTTAATTATGAAATCAATTGCGAGTGCTAATCAACCTATGTTATCTGGCAAACAGTACCACATTAACTGCGGTCCAGGCGACGTCGCTTCAACCGTGTTAATCCCGGGTGACCCAAAACGGGTGCAGAAGATTGCCGCTTTATGGGATAAATCAAAGGAGGTGGCTTATCATCGGGAGTATCACACAATGACCGGCAGTTATCAGGGAGTACCGTTGTCTTGTACCTCAAGTGGCATAGGCTCTCCAGCCATTGCCATTGCCATAGAGGAATTAAGTAGAATCGGGGTTGAGACTTTTATCCGTGTTGGCAGCACCGGTGGGATTCAGCCAGGGCAAAACTTAGGAGATCTGGTGATCTCAACAGCCGCGGTACGTTTAGACGGGGCTAGCCGTGATTATGTGATGATTGAGTATCCGGCAGTTGCCAGCTATGAAGTGGTGATGGCTTTAATAGAAGCTAGTGAGGAGCTGGGAGAGAAATATCATGTTGGCGTTACCGCCTCAACCGACACTTTTTATACCGGACAAGGGCGACCCGGTTACCGCAACTATCTGCCAAGTCACAAACAACAGCTTTTTACTGATCTGCAAAAAGTCGGTGTTCAGAACTTTGAGATGGAGACATCGTGTTTGTTTACTTTAGCTAATATTTTTGGTAAGCGTGCCGGATCAATCTGTTTTCTGGTTGCCAACAGAGTAACCAATGAGTTTAATATAACGCCTGAGATGGCCAGACGAGCTGGTTTAGTCGCGTCCAGAGCCACGGTTATCTTGGCCGGGTGGGACAAAGCAAAAAGACTAAAAAATAAAAAGTATTTTTTTCCGAAATTATTGAAATAGTAGGTTTAATTCCGCATGAACTAATGCAAACAGCGCAAGATCTACAACCGGGCTTAGCGGCAGCGGTATTATGAAAGTTATCTGTTGTTAAATAATCTCTTTCTCAAACCTCTTGACAAATCTTTCGGGATGATTTATCCTCTTTGGCGAGTATATGGAAATCCAAAAAAATCCTTGGTTTCGTCAAAAAATTATTAATATTTACGAAATATTCTAATCCATTTGCCGCCGAAAGGCGGTTTTTTTAAAATTATTATAAATTCATTAGTCTAAAAAAATATGAAAAAAGAATCAGGCTATATCAAAGTCTCATCTTACGAAGGCAAAAAAGGTGAGGTGAAAAAAGTAGTACTTCTTTATTCCGGTGGCCTGGATACTTCAGTGATGCTTAAGTGGATTCAGGATGAATACAAAGCCCAGGTGATTGCCCTTACCATTGATATCGGCCAGCAGACTGATGATTTGGAAGAAATCCGCCAGAAGGCAGTCAAATTGGGGGCAATCAAAGCGATTGTGATTGACGCCAACGACGAGTTTGCTAATGAATATATTGCCCGCGGCATCAAAGCAAATGCTTCATATCAAGGAAACTATCATCTTTCCACGCCGCTTGGCCGGCCGCTTCTTGCCAAATGGGCAGTGAAAATTGCCGCGGCTGAAGGCGCCGATACCATTGCCCACGGCTGCACCGGCAAAGGTAACGATCAGGTGCGCATCGAAGGGGTGGCTTTGGCTTTGCATCCGGACATCAAGATCATCGCTCCGGTTCGCGAATGGGAGATGGGCCGCGACGAGGAGATGAAGTATGCCAAAAAGCACCACATCCCAGTCAGGCAGACTGCGGCCAAGCCCTATTCGTATGATGACAATATGTGGGGTGTGACCGGCGAGGGCGGGGAGATTGAAAATCCGGCGCTGATTCCGCCTCTAGAGAACATTTTACTGGTGACAACCTTGCCTGAGAAGTCGCCGGATAAGCCGGAATATCTGACTCTGGAGTTTGTCAAAGGCATCCCGGTCTCAGTCAACAATAAGCAACTTAAACTGGCGGATCTGATTTTAGTGTTAAATAAAGTCGGTTCCAAGTACGGCATCGGCATTACTCACCATGTGGAAGACCGGATCGTGGGCTTGAAGGTGCGCGGCGTTTACGAGGCGCCGGCCGCTGAGATCATCATCACTGCTCACCGCAATCTGGAAAAATACGTCTGCACGCGGATGGAAAATGAGTTTAAGACCGAGGTGGATACCAAATGGGCCTACACCTGTTATGCCGGCTTGTGGATGGAGCCGTTGATGGACGATCTCAATGCTTTTATTGAAAGGCTTAATCAAAAAGTCACCGGTAAAGTGACAGTAAAACTGTACAAAGGCATGGCCGAGGTGGTGGCAATTGAGACACCCAATACTATTTTTGAAGAAAAACTGGCGACTTTTATGGCATCATCTGCCTTCAATCAAAACGCCTCGCCCGGATTTATCGAACTTTTTACCCTGCAGATGCGGTTGGCACAGCGCGGCGAAAAAACCGCTCTTTTGTCAGTCGGCAAGAGAAAAAACAAAATGAAATTATTAAATACCGTTAAAGAGCTGAGGGAGATGAAATACAAACTATACGCCACCTACAAAACCCACAAGTTTCTGGCGGCCAACGGCATTGAGGCGATTTTAGTCAGTAAGATCTCGGACCGCCACCTAAAGCCCAATCTTTACGACCTGTTGGAAGCTAATCGTTTTGATATCATCATCAATATCCCAACCGGTAAAGAAACCACTGACAGAGAAAAGACCGACGGCCAGATCATCCGTGAGATGGCGATCAAAGGCAACGTTTCCCTTATTACCAGCGTCAGTGTGGCCCAGGATTTTATCGAAAAACTGAAATCAGCGAAAGTGAAATAGCGACAAAAGTCAAAAGACGTTGGTGAATACATCAAATCCGGTGGCGGGATCCACCGTTTGACCAATGTCTTGGCATAAAAACTTACACTGACAGTATGTCTTTTATACATATTTTTACCCCACACACGCTTGACAAATTGCTATAGGATATATATAGTGTATGTATATGTTAGTTGAAGCGGGTCGTATCTCACCAGAACCAAATACACTAACCAAACCAAAATTGAGATTAATGTTGGCTATTGATGATATTAAAAATACAGCAGCTCAAATTGCAGAGACAGAACAAAGATTAGGAAGAGCACCGCTTCGACTAGTTGCATTAGCTAGTGTATTACTAACCAGCTGTGCGGTAGCCAGACCAACTGAGGTCAATGCCAGTACTCCTACCCCTCCTGCTCCCACCCCAACCACCAGACCGGTTACTGATTACTTTCCTGGTTATCCTGGTAGCCCATTATCAACTGAAAGATATGGTTATACTGTAACCCCGACTCAATCCAGATCAACCACCCCTCAACCGGAAAAGACACCTACTCCAGCTCAACTGGCTCAAGCTGATAGAACACCACCATTGCCAAAATTTACAGCAACGCGTCAACCGACAGCAACCAACACACTCACGCCCAAGCCAACTGAGACCCCAACCCCGACACCGACTGAAATCTCGATAGGTGATCCATTAGTCACTACCAAAGACGAGCTAGATTTAGCAACACAATTATATGGTGGTGCTCGTGGGGGAGAAGGAGTAGAAAGATATATTATTGCACCGGCAGTTACTAAACTATTTGATCATAATAACCGTCGTGCCGCAGCCCCAAAACAACTACTGGATTTTTTTCAAATACTAGCCAATATCCAGGCAGCAAGAGCCCAACAAATCGCTCAAGGTAAAATACCAGTCAATGGCGTTGTGGTTGGAAATTCATTATTGGGAACTTCTGGCATTATTAATAACATTACAGGTAAGGAACTCAATATCAGAACTCAACCGGTAAATGGTAATGTACTAAAAGCTCTCCCCAATGGTACTGAACTAACCATATTAAGTCGAGAAGCAAAGAGTCTTCGAGAAGAAAACAGTCCATGGATATTTGTCTTGGCAACTGAAGAGACAGTTGATCAAGCCACCGGCACCAAGACTCTAACTCAGACTCCTGGTTGGGTTCATGCCGGCTATGTTGATGGAATTAATCAAAGACGATTAAATTATCAACATGTCCCAGTCTTTGAACCAGGAGCACTTGACGCAGACCTTAGTAAAGCATTAAGAGGAGAAGATTTCCCCACCCCTACCCCAACTGCCACCGCTACTGCTAAACCAGCGACACCACCAGCAGTTCGTACCGCTACTCCTAAAGCTCCTCAAATACAACCAACAGCAACGCGCCAACCAACAGTAACAAGAGCTCCCACCCAGCAACCGACTGCCGAACAAGTCAAAAGTAGTGAAGTGCCTGTGGTGAAAAGACGATTAGTAGAAAAAATTAGAGTACCGGGACAACCAGATGAGTTGAGGGATGCTCCATTTGGGATTATTCAGGTACCTCCAGAAACTCGTGTTGGTTCTCCGTTTGATCAATATGAATTATCAGGAATAGCCGGAGGCATAATTAAGATTGATAACTTTTCTTTTCTACAAATGTCTGTCCCTCAAAAAGATGGGAGCTGGGTGAACGTAAATGTTTTCCTGAGCTTTTCAGGATCAAAAATTGCCGTTACCCAGGCTAAAAAAGATGAAAATGGCTATTTTATTCCTGTGGGTGATGCTAGAACCGGAGGCAGTGCTTTTGCGCCGGAACTGGTTTTCTCTATTATCAAACCAGGCGATCAGTTGATTGCGCTAATAAATGTTATAGATGACGACGCGCTCGAGGCATATGAAATGGAATTATTGATAAAGGAAGATGATGCAGAAAGAAGAAAAAAAATTATAGAACGAGTCGCAATCATAAAACCATTGCTGCCGGAAACGAGGGAAGTGGTTCAAGCCCTAATGACAGGAAAATCATTTCAAGATGGAAGAAAAATATCAAGTGCTGCTCAAGTAATCATGCCGAACGAACCTGAAAAACTACTGGTACTGCCGTAGCTTTCCTGATCAACACAGCTTGACACTAGACACAATCATCCTCTAAACTGATGATAGAATGAAAAAACTACTGTTTGTCTTCTTGTCAGTT
>Ga0209541_10003273_pt1 | contig 29926 bp, 32 predicted proteins | sample RifCSPlowO2_01_FD_184027 | JGI IMG/M metagenome (GOLD analysis project Ga0209541, IMG submission 184027) | Groundwater microbial communities from Rifle, Colorado - Rifle CSP2_plank lowO2_0.1 (SPAdes) (version 2) | ecosystem: Environmental > Aquatic > Deep subsurface > Groundwater | place... | reverse complement strand
AAAAACAGGTATTCCCCAGAACAAATCAGGCAATACGGAAAAAAAGGCTGTTTGCACTAATTCGGCGAATCCGAGAAACTTTCCATAAACTATAATACTCCAGAATATGTGCGCGAAGAAGTCCATGTTAAAGCTTCCCCAGTTCTTCTCCGTTCAGGAATTTATAAAGCGCATTGCACAAATCATCTGTTCTTATCCTGACCTGCTTCATCGAGTCGCGGTCGCGTAATGTCACCGTGCCATCTTCCAGTGTCTGGTGATCGATTGTGATGCAAGCCGCAACGCCAATTTCATCCATGCGGCGATATCTTCTTCCAATAGAACCAGACTCGTCATAAAAAACGGAAAACATGGAAGAAAGCATTTTTTTGATTTCTTTCGCCTTTTCCGGCAGCCCGTCCTTGCTTACTAAAGGAAAAGTGGCACAGTCAAAGGGGCTTAGATTTTTTGGCAGCCTGAATATTATGCGCTCTTCTTCCTTTACTTTTTCTTCGTGATAACCGACATCAAGCAAAGCGTATATATTTCTGTCAACGCCGAAGCTGAGCTCAAGGACATGCGGCATGAATTTATTGCCATTCTCGCTTATTTGCATCTTCTGCTTTGATATTTTTTCATGCCCTTTCAGGTCGTGGTCTGTGCGGTAATGTAGTCCGCCGACTTCTCGCCATATGCCTGATATTTTCAGCTCAATATCAAAATGGATTCTATTGTAAAATGCGCGCTCTTCTTCGGAAAGCTCGCGAAAGCGGAATTTTTCTTCCGGAATTTTAAGTATATCCAGATAAAAATGCTGTATTTTCTGGAGGTAGTAGACATACATCTTCGGAAGATTTAAATCGCCGCAAAGAATCCACTCCTCGTTTTTTCCGGAAAATTTTATTCTTAGCTTTTTTTCTTCTATTTCTGAAAATTTTTCATGTTTTTCCATTTTTGAAGGGTCAAAGAATATCTGCAATTCTGCCTGCGTGAACTCGCGCATGCGAATCAAAGAATTTCTGGGATTTATCTCGTTGCGGTATGCTTTGCCAACAATCGCAAGCCCGAAGGGTATTTTTCTTCTTAGATGTTCATAGCAGCGCAGAAAATTAACATAGGCGCCCTGTGCTGTCTCGGGGCGCAGATATGCTGTCGCATCGCCTGCCTTCACAGGAAACATCATATTCAATATTCCTACCTCTTCGAGCTCTCCGCCGCAGGCAGGGCATTTCACATTGTGCTTCTTTATTATTTTTGTTAATTCCTCGGCAGAAAGCCCTTCAAAGCTCTCCTTCAATTGCTCTTCTATTATGTGGTCGGCGCGCTCGCTCTTCTTGCATTTCTTGCATTTCACTATCGGGTCGACAAAGGAATCAATATGGCCAGAGGCCTTGAACACATTCTCATGCATTATGTTACAGGGCTCGATTTCATAGAAATTTTCGTCAAGGCTCAAAAAATATTTTCTCCATAAATTTTCCCATTTTTTTTTGAGGAGCGAACCTATATGCCCGTAATCATAAAATCCGCCAAGCCCGCCATAGATTTCCGATGATAGCCAGAAGAAGCCCCTGCTCTTGGCTATCTCTTCAATGCTTTCTTTTGACATAACTTATCTTGGTTTATAATTCTAATAAAGTTTTAAAAAACTGAAAAATAAGGTTTAATGATGAAAAAATATATTCTGACAGAAGAGGGAAGAAGATACTTAGAAAACGGGCTTCCTGAAAAGAAATTGCTGGGTATCCTGCCTGCTTCTATTGAAGATGCCAAGAAAAAAATAGATAATTTTTCCATAGCTTTGCAGTGGGCGAAGAAAAATAATTGGATAGAGATAAAGGAAGGCATCATAATTCTGAAAAAAATGCCTGAAAAAATCCCGGAAGAAGAAGCACTTGAAAAAATAAATAAAGGGAAAAATGTTGATGATGATATTATTCTTCTGCTTCTCAGCCGCCATCTCATAGAAGAAGAAAGGGAAACCATGCAAAAAAGAGCGGAAAAATTGGCAGGAAAAGAAGTAACATTTCTGACAGAAGAACTGATAAAAACTGGGCAATGGAAAAATGTCAAATTCAGAGAGTATAATGTTGAAGTTACGGGCAAAAAAATTTATCCGGGAAAATCTCATCCTTACCAGAAATTTATTTCTGAAATGAAAAAAAAGCTTTTGTCAATGGGATTTGTAGAATGCATGGGCCCTATTATAGATATGGAATTCTGGAACTTTGACGCATTGTTTCAGCCTCAGAACCATCCTGCCCGGGACTGGACCAGCACTTACTCAATGAAATACCCTGTTTATGGCTCTCTGCCTGACAGAAAGATTGTAAATGCTGTCAGAAAAAGCCACGAGACTTATTGGAAATATAAATGGGATGAAAAGAAAGCTGCAAGGCTTATGCCACGTGCACAAGGCACGGCGATTTCCGCAAGGATGCTGCCCAGAGCTGACGTGCCTGGCAAATATTTTGCAATTTCACGCTGCTTCCGTCCAGACGTGCTGGATGCAACCCACCTGATAGAATTCAATCAGATAGAAGGCATAATACTCGATGAAACGCTTACATTTCGAAATCTTTTGGGCATGCTTGAAATGTTCGCAAAGGAAATAGCGCATGCAGAAAAAGTAAAGTTCTATCCGGATTACTTTCCTTTCACAGAGCCAAGCGTTCAGATGTCTGCAAAGCACCCTACAATGGGGTGGATTGAATTCGGCGGCGCAGGAATTTTCCGTGAAGAATTAACAAAGCCGCTTGGCATAGATATTCCGGTGATTGCATGGGGTCTTGGTTTAGACAGATTAGCCATGTTTGCATTAGGCGTAAAAGATATTCGCTATCTGTTTTCAAATGACCTGAAATGGCTGCGGGAGGTTGTTGCCTGATGCCGAAGATAAATGTTTCGCTAAAAGATTTGCAAAGCCTTTTAGGCAAAAAAATAACCGCAAAGCAGCTGGAAGACAACCTGCTTTATGCAAAGTGCGAATTGGATGAAATTGATGGCGACATATTGACAATAGATGTCAAAGATTCTAACCGCCCTGACTTATGGTCTTGCGAAGGAATAGCACGACAGTTAAAAGGCTATTATGGCTTGGAAAGGGGGTTGCCTAAATTTTTGGTGTCTGATTCAAAAACTGCTGTTATTGTTGACAAAAAAGTAAATAATGTGAGGCCAAAAATAGCTGCGGCAATTGTAAAAGGCCTGAATTTCACAGAAGAATCTATAATACAGATGATACAGCTTCAGGAAAAAATCTGCCAGACCTATGGAAGAAACAGGAAATTAGCCGCTATAGGCGTCTATGACATGGACAAAATTTCTCCGCCAATCAGGTATACGACTGTAAAACCGGAAGGCATAAAGTTTATTCCTTTAGACTTCAAAGAAGAATTAACGCCAAAAGAAATTCTGGAAAAACACCCAAAAGGAAAGGAATACAGGCATCTGATTGACAAGCATAGTGAATACCCGTTGCTCATAGATTCAAATAACGGGGTGCTCTCGATGCCGCCGATAATAAACTCTGATTTTACAGGCAAGGTGACAGAAAAAACAAAAAACGTTTTTGTTGAGGTCACTGGCTATGACATTGAAAGGATAAAAACAGCTTTGAATATTATGGTTGCAGCGCTCGCTGACAGGGGAGGGAAGGTATTTTCCGTGGAAGTTCTTTATGATAAAGAAATAATCACTCCTGATTTTTCTGAAAGGAATATTGGTGTTGATACTGATTACTGCAGAAAAATAATTGGCATTGATTTTTCTGATTCAGATTTATCGGAGCTTCTAAAAAAGGCAAGGTTGAATGGGACAAAAAAAGGAAAAAAAATAATTATAAAATATCCTGCTTATCGTTCTGATATCATGCATCAGAGGGATATCATAGAAGATATTGCAATAGCCTATGGATACAACAACATGAAGCCAGAGCAACCTAGAATAGCAACCATAGGCGATTCGCTGCTGGAAGAAGATTTCTCTGATAAAGTTCGAGAAATTATTATTGGGTTGGGATTCCAGGAAATAATGACATACACGCTAACGAGCAGGGAAAATCTCTTTAAAAAAATGAATATAAGGGAAGAAAAAATAGCAGAGATAGAAAATTACATTAGCATAAACTGGTCAGTGCTGCGCTCTTGGTTGCTTCCCAGTTGCTTAGAATTTCTGACAAATAATATGCATATAGAATATCCTCAGAAAGTTTTTGAAATAGGCGACTGTGTTGCAATAAACGAAAAAAAAGAGACGAAAACAGAAGATAATAGAAAGATGTGCTGCACTATAACAGATAGCAAAATAAGCTATGATGAAATATCATCTGTAATGAATGCATTTATGAAAATCCTTGGAATAAATTACAAGCTGAAAAAAAGCTCACATGGCAGCTTTCTTCCGGGGCGCTGCGCTGATATAATAGCCGATAAAAAATTAGTTGGTATGGTAGGAGAGATACATCCTTCTGTCTTAAATAATTGGGATCTCGAGAAGCCTGCAGCTGCTTTTGAGGTAGATATTCAGAAAATATTCCAGATTGTAAGCTCAAACAAAAAAGGCTCTGCCCCGCCGCCAGCATAAAAAACTTTTGTATATTCATCGGGAATTTTTTTGTCATATAAATCCATTTTAAAATCTTCGCTGCCCCATAGGATCAGGGCTTTCAAAAGCTCATTCTCTTCATTTCGAGATGTATAATCGGCCATCCATACTGTTTTTCCATTGCCATATCTTGTCACATGCTCGTTTATTTTTACATATGAATTTGACCCAAAACTGGATTTTATTACAGTCTTCTCATCTACCTGTATGCTGCTTGCCCCATCAAAATCAAATGATGTGCTTTTACTGAAGCTAGATATGTTCTGGAAATAGTTTGATATTTTATATGAAGCGGCTTTTGTGTTGTCAATATTATATAAATTTCCAGAGCCTGAGCCGCTTCCGCCCCAGACCAGGTCAAATGTTTCGTTGAGAATCCCGTCATTTACCTGGTTTTGTGCCAATGATGAAATTAAAATGATTGTTCCGCCTTTGTCAAGAAAATTATTTATGGTGGTTTTATACGGATTCAGGTTTGTATAGCCGTAAATAAAAATTATTTTTGTTTTTGGATCTATATCAGCCATGGTCATATTCTTAACATATAAAAATATCTGCCTGTCCCTATATTTTATCTCATTTCCAATCACGCTTCTTAGCATGATTTCATCATCATTGCTCAATGTACCGATATAAATATTATGGCTGGGGATATTGTACACAGAAACTGAATATCCGGTTGTTTTTGGCAGCGCATTTCCAAAATATTCGTTCATGCCTTTATCATCATTTTCAAAGACAAATTTTGACATGGAGCCATTAAAATACAGGGATGCTACAATATCATTGGCTGTTGTTTTTAATAAAATACTGTCCCACCCCGTAGATATAATTTGTGGTTTGAAAAAAAACGACAATGCAGTCAACAAAATAATGGATGCGATTATTGCCTCAAGAATTCTTATAAATCCTTTCATTAAAAAAACCTCTCACTCCTCTGTTGTATCCAATATAGGTATGATGATTTTCGTCGTGAGCATCATCATCTATTGATGATGATGCTAGCTGCTAAGGGTATTGTCACGCAGACTGGAGCACGAAGTGCTTCATACGGTTCGACAATACCCTTCCCGACGAAAATCATGCTTCAATTGGATACAATCTTATTCCTCTATTGTTATTGACAGCCTTATTATTCTATTATTATCATCGACAGCAAACCTGTTTATGGTTGATTCAAACCTTTCTTTTCCTTCAATGCCCCTGCAGTAAATCATGGTGGTTTCATTCATGTATGAAAAATTAAGCCTTATGTTGCCATTGACCATCTTTCTGAAATCCGTATAATTTTTATTACAATATTTTTCCAGCTCAAGGATTTTTGTGTTATTTATAAAATAAGGGTTTCCAGATGAAAGCCCGAAACGCAAAATATTTTCATAGCTCCAATTTTTCGGAAATCCTTCATCAAAAAGGAGTATATAAGATATCTGATATCCCCTCATCTTTATTTTATTATTTATGAACTCTTCCTCAAAAACAGGTATATTGTTTATTATTGTAATTGTCACAAAAGAAATAACTGTAAGAAAAACTACAATGGAAAGGATAAACTCTATATTGACTATGCCTTTCATCGTTAATCACTATATAATTCCTATTTTTACCACTGTTAAAAAAATAATGAATCCTGAAAGGACCATTACCATACTATGTTTTATCCCCGCAATAAGAGAATCCGAGCTTATCTGGCCTGCTATAAGACCGGAAAAAAATCCCTGTATAATTATCATAGCAAAGAAAAGGGACTTGTAATAGGAAGCGGCTTCTTCAACTTTTCCAAAATCAAATGCGGTTGATATGGAAAAAAATATGCTGCAGCCGATGCATGAAGAGCCTCCAACATACGCCTGCTGGTTTGGTATGCAAGGATAACATGGGTTCGTGTTAAAAGAAAATAGTCCAAGGCTGCTGCCGCTAACTCCCATCTGAGACTGCAAAAGAGGCAAAAGAAATTTTATAAGCGATATTGTTATTCCTAAAAATATAAAGAATATTGCGTACATCATAACAACCTGCTGATTAAGAAGTATTTTCTTCTCTTCCTGAACATCCTTTATTGATTCTATGCTGTTTGCCAACGAGTCCATTGTATCCTCTATATTTCCTCCGGACTTGTTTGCTTGGTCTATTATAAGAAGCGACCTTACAATTATTTTGCTTTCGCGCATCCTCTTTGAGAAATTTACCAAAACCTTTTCAAGGGGTATATTCCAGCTAAGCTGGTCGCTCATTTTTTTTATTTCTCTTGAAAGCGGTCCGTAATCGGATTTTGCTGATGCATTAATTGCCTGTATTATACTAAGCCCTGCTCTTTGCGACTCTGATAAATCCCTGAGAAAATTTGGAAATTCGCTTTCGTATATCTTTATTTTTCTGAATTCAAGAAACCTGTACAAAGAATATGGTATAATAAGAACTAAAATAGCAAGAAAAATCATGTTTATAAAAAGAGCGGTTATTTTTGAGAATATGAATGCCATTATCATCAAAATCATAAATAAGGTAACAGACGCAAATAAAATTTTTTTCTCTTTCTCCATATTTTTCACCTACTCTGTCGGCGATGTAGATTTTATAATAAGTATAAAGCCTATTGAAAGAATTGGAAGCAGTATAAAAACCACGAAACTTTGAACCACTATTGTTCCCATGCCACCAGAAATGGCAGAAATGACGGAAGACAGGACTATAAAAAATATAGAGCCTGTTATAATAAGAGTAAGGTATATCTCCACGAATAATGACAGGTCCTGTGAGTATTTTCTTATTCTTCTCCTGTAGTCATTCAGATATTCTTCACTTTTCTGCTTCAAGAAGGTGGTGAGGTCGCCCCCTGTGGATGAAACAGTATTTATCCCGTATAAAAGATCCTTAAAATCTCTCGACGGCGTTCTTTTTGCCTCTTTTCTTATTGCAGAAAAAAATGTCATGCCAAACATTTCCACATATCTTGCTATATTCTGTGCTTCCTTCGAAACCTCTCCGTATTCTTTAAACTTTGAAAGCGTCTTGAATAAAAAAATAGGCGGCAACTTTGATGATGACATTGTAGCCAAATAAGAAGTCGAAAATGGGAGAACTTTGTCTATATTCTTGCCTTTGCTTTTTGCAGTGGCTGCCGGATAAGAATAAAAAAGGAAAAAAATTGCGCCTGAAATAGAAATTGAGAGAGTCGTAGACAGAAAAACAGACAAAATCACTGAAATTCTTATCAAACCAAAAATAAATGCGAGTGTAATAGTCTCGATAAAAAACGTCATAATAGTTGTAAAAAATGCAATAGAAATATATTCTTCCACTGTGTAATTTAGTCCTGCCCTTTGAATGTCACCATACATGTCAGAAAAACTTGGTTTTAGTTTTTTGCTTAAATTACCAAAAAAACTAAAACATAGGGCAGTATAATTCATATATCAGCACCAATTCTGCTCATTAGATAGTCCTCAGATGTATAGAAAAGGCTGATTATTTTGCCTATCTTTTTGTAGTCGTTTATTTTTTTTATTGAAATCCATTTAAGAACATCGGATCTTTTCCTTAAATTGTCTATGATTTCATTTTCGTTCATACTGCTATTATTCAATATTTTTTTTAGAAGAAGGCTTTTGTTTACAGTCACAAACCTGTCTGTTTTTGCATCCCATTTCATCAGATGATTTGTAATGGGCGTTTTTTTTTCTGTATCATAACCGAGAACTTCTATAACCTCGCTTACTCTCCTTGTATACCTGTTTCCCTGCTTTACCATTTTTAGAAATAAAATTACATCTAAATTCTCTATGAGATTTGGCGGCAGCTCTATCGGCGGCGATGTCAGCCTGTCCATGAGCTTTGAGAAATTTTCTGCATGTATGGTTGAGAGACCGGCGTGTCCAACAGCCATCTGCTGGAAAAGCACATAGGCTTCGCGGCCCCTGACTTCACCAACTATTATATAATCAGGCCTTTGCCTGAGCGATTCTCTCAGCAGCTCGAACATATCAACCTTGCCTTCTTCTGCTATGGCTGATCTGGCCACTTCAGATATCCAGTGAGAATGAGGCAGACGGAGCTCTCCGGTGTCTTCTATGCTTACAATCTTCATTTCAGGCCTTATGAACATTGATAAAGCATTGAGGAGGCTTGTTTTTCCCGTTGCAGTGCCTCCAGAAATGAGAAAGCTCATATTATGCTCTATAAGAAACCAGAAATATGCCATCATCTTAAGGTCAGATGTCCCAAATCTGATCATATCAGAAGGGCAGAGGGGCTCGTCTGTAAACATTCTTATGGTAAAATTGCTTCCATGCCTTGCTATATCACTGCTTAGCGTTGTTTGAATTCTCGAGCCATCGGGGAGCATCCCATCAAGCAGCGGTTTCGCTGTTGATATTGACCGTCCGCACCGCTCAGCAAGCTTGTTGACAAAAGAATCGAGCTCGACTTTATCATCGAAAACAACATTCGACCTTATAGAGCCTATGCTCGAATGCCTGTGATAAATATATATCGGTATTCCAGTGCCATCACAGGAAATATCCTCTATATATTTGTCGCTCATAAAAGGCTCTATCTTTTCAAGCCCCAAGAAATCCCTGTATATATAATATTTTATTATATCCATATCTTCTTTCTTGATATTTATTCTGAAATATTCTATTGCCTTTTCGAATATTCTGCTTATATAATCTATTGCTTCTTTTTTTCTGATTTGGGAGAAATTTATGTCCAATTTTTCCTGCGCATATTCTTTTATTTCTTTTATCATTTTAATTTTTTTTTCATCGAGAGGCGGTTCCACTACAACGTAAACAAGCTCATTTATTTTTGAATCAAAAAATATATGCGCATATGCTAATGATTTTTGTCCTTCCTGTGTATTTTTCATAAACCTCGATACAAGCGGATATTTTATGTTTATTGTCCTTTTATCTTCAATAATCATTTCTCCAAGATCTTCTTTGTCAGTTATTATATCTGGCAATTGTATGCCATCGCCGCTTTTGGAGTGTTTTTCTATTTCACTTTCTTTTTTTAATTGCTGAAACTGCTGCATCATTTCCTGAGAAAATAAATTTGCCTGTATGGGGTATTGGGAAAAATAATTCGTGTGTTCATCTTCTTTTTTTTTCTCAACATGACTTAATTTTATCCTTATTTTTTTTGGCTGCGCTTCTTCTGTATAAATTTTGCTTGGTTTTTCTTCTATCAAATTTTCATTTTCAAGAGGCAATTCTATATGTTTTATAATATTTTCATTTTTTACAGGTAATTCTGCCGGTTTGATAATATTTTCATTTTTTGTCGCTCTAAACAAAAATCTTATTTTTTTGGGATGAATTTCTTCTTTTTTGATTTCTGCTTGATTAAGTGCGCCTATCCTTACTTTTTCTTCTGTTTGTTTTTTCATGGGTTTTATGCTTATTTTTTTTATTTCATTACCTATCTTTAAAACAGCTGGCATTCAAATCCTCCTCCTGATATATGTGGTGTTTCCTCTGGTTTCTATTGAAAAAAACTCACCACTGCTAAGAGCATCACCTTTAATATTATGGTTTTGATTGATATTAAAAAGTTCTTTGCTTACAACATATGACGGATTCTTTGTGGATGTCAGTTTTATTGTATTGCCGCCTATAGAAATTATATATGACTCATCTGAAAATTCTGTTGGTATAGCAACCCTTATTGAAGAATTCATATATAAAGACTTTATTATGCCTGTTGCAAAAATATCAGAAACCGTTTCAAGATCATTATCCATTACGATCATATTTACATTTTCCTGAACATTGCTAAAACTTATAATTACAAAACTAAGTATGGCAATGCCTATTGTAAACAAAAGGACCTCATTCAGAATTCTGTACTGACCCTTTGGCATATAAATTAGTTGTACTGGCTTATTAAATAAGATGGTAATAATTAAGATATTGTTATTTTAACAATCGTTTTAACCACTGTCTTTCCCTGCTCATTTATCTCTATGGAGCCCATATTTTCTATTTTTATTTTTCTGTCAGAACCGCCGCTTTGTGGGCTGTCATCAAGCTGTATTTTATAATTTTTTTCTTCGCTTTCAAGCATTATATATTTCAGCGTATATGTCGTAAAAAACCTGTCATCAATCTCAATGCTTTTAACGCAAAGAATTTCTGGATTGTCCACTCCCCAAATGCCGTTTTTCATTGTGCAGAAATTCCTGCCAAGCGGTATTTCCGCTCCCTTGGCATATATGGTGCCGCCTGTCTCGACTTCAAGAGTTATGTTTTCGCCGTCAAAACTTACAGTAGCCGGGACTGTTATTTTTTTGTTTACTATTCCGCCACTGTTTGCTATATTTTTTATCTCGTCATTAAGATTTTTAATGAAGAATTCAGAATTTTCCAATATGCTTATATCCTTGTTTTTTTCTATGAGGGGCAGGCCCCAGAAATATATCGAGCCTACCACACCAATCAAAACACCGGTAACAAGAACTACAGAAATTGCTTCCATTGCGCCTTTCATCAAAAACACTAAGAATAAATGCAAAAGCTGAAATTTAAAGTTTTTTTAAGCAGCCAGCGGCTTTTGGGGAAGTATTTTTCTAGGCTGTAGCGGGGCGGCAAATCTTGGCTTTGCCATCGACATAATCATGCTATTAATGCGTTTTTCCAATTTTTCGAGCCTTTCCTTGTCTAAACTTTTTTCCTCTTTTTCTTCAGTTGCTTCGCTTTCGCCTGTTATCTCAACCCTGTTCATAAAGTCATTTATTTTTTTTGTCAGCTCGTTTACAGAAGAAGATAATTCGGATACTCTGGATATCATTTCTGAATTTATTCTTACTACATTGTCCACAACCTGCTGGTTTGTGCGAACAACATCAATAAGCTCTTTTATTACATCTGTGCCTGTGCCGGCAGCTTCAATTCTTTCCATCCTTTTTTCTATTCGCCTTATAGGGTTCATAGGCACAAGTTCGTATTCCTCTTCCATAAGAATATTATATTTGTCTGGGTATAAATAGTTTTTCTCAAGAAAAAGCTTATTCTTCCATTCCCATGCCGCCCATTCCACCAGGAGGCATTCCGCCGCCCATGCCACCGCCAGGCGGGGATCTGGAAGTTATGATATCATCTATGCGCAGAATCATTTCGGCTGCTTCTGAAGCGGATTTGATTGCCTGTGTTTTTATCCTTAGCGGCTCTATAACACCTAGAGTTTTCATGTCAGAATTTTTTCCCTCTATAACATCAATGCCGATAAATGTATTTCCCCTGTCATGCTGGGTTCTCAAATCGACTAAAATATCAATAGGATCCTTGCCAGTGGATTCGGCAAGCGTGCGGGGTATAATCTCAATAGCATCAGCAAAGGCGTTTATTGCCAGCTGCTCTCGTCCGCCAACACTGTCTGCATAGAGCTTTAATCTGCGGGCAAGCTCTATTTCAACTGCGCCGCCGCCGTAAACGACTTTTCCGTCTTCCAGAGCAGCAGCAACGCCCAGAACAGCATCGTCCATTGCGCGCTTCGCTTCGTCAACCACATGCTCTGTGCCACCCCTTACTAAAATGCTCACAGCCTTAGGGTCTTTGCAATCCCTTATAAAAGTCATTTCTTCGCCTGCTATTTTCAATTCTTCGACCAGGCCCGCATGGCCTAAATCATCTTTCGTCAGCTCGTCAACGTTAGAAACTATGTTCGCGCCTGTTGCCTTTGCCAGCTTTTCCATGTCGCTTTTTTTCACCCTTCGTCCGGCTGCTATACCCTCTTTTGAAAGATAATGCTGGGCAATATCATCTATGCCCTTCTGGCAGAAAATAATATTGCAGCCAGAAGCAACAACTTTTTTAACCATGTCCTTGAGCATCTTGCTTTCCTGATCTATGAATGATTGTAGCTGATCGGGCGATGTAATTCTTATTTCCGCGCTTGTTTCTGTTTCCTTCACTTCCAGAGCAGCATCAAGCAAAGCGATTTTTGCATTCTTTATTTTCTTCGGCATGCCTGAATGAACAATTTCCTTGTCAATGACTATTCCCCTGATAAGCTCTGTATCGTCTATCGAGCCGCCCTGCTTTTTCTCTATCTGTATGTTGTCCCTGTTGATAGTGACTTTTTTGTTATCTATTTCAGAAACAGCCCTTACAGCTTCCACAGCCATCTTTGCCAGCGGTTCTTTTGCCGCCTCGCTGCCTTTGCCTGTCATAGCCGTCAATGCGATTTTTTCCAGTTCATCAATATTATCATGATTTATATCTTCAGAAATTTCTTCCAATATATCCAATGCCTTCTGCTTTGCTATGCGGTATCCACGGGCTATCATTGTCGGGTGAATATTCTGCTCGAGCAGGTCTTCAGCTTTTTTCAATAATTCGCCTGCGATTACAACAGCCGTAGTCGTGCCGTCGCCGACCTCCTCTTCCTGTGTTTTCGCAACTTCAACCATCATTTTTGCCGCAGGGTGTTCTATTTCCATTTCTTTCAGAATCGTCGCGCCGTCGTTTGTTATAGTCACGTCACCGATAGAATCAACAAGCATCTTGTCCATGCCCTTCGGGCCCAAAGTCGTGCGCACGCTTTCTGCCACCGCTCTAGCAGCCATTATATTCCTGCTTTGCGCATCCCTGCCTGTGTTCCGCAGCGTGCCTTCCGGCAGAATAAATATAGGCTGTCCGCCGAGTTGTCCATTCATTTTTAAAACACCATTCCAATACTCATATTTCATTCATAAGGTTTTGAAAAGAACGCATTTGCAAAAGCAAACAAGTTCATCTAATAATCACCAAAATGTGTATGGAAGTATACTAGAAAAGTATATAAATTTAACCTTTCACCACTTCTTCACAACCCTTATCAGTTCTCTTGCATTTTTCATTTTCCTGAGCTCTTTTTCTTCCAGAGAAGGGATATCCATTTCTGCCCTGCTTTTTGTTATAGCAAGTGCCTTTTTGCCGGCAAGTTCGGCAAAGCCCTTTATGTAGGGCGCGTTTTTGCTTGCTGCTTTTTTATCTTCTTCCGCATCTGAAAATATCATTAATCTTTCCCTGCCTATCATATTGAACCTTGCTTTTTTTACAATACTGACAGAAAAGCCGAGCTTTTTCATGTCTGACATCACTGTTTTTTCAAAAGATGTCTTTGGCAATGCCTTTTTTTCTTCTTGCTTAAAATCATTGAATTTCAGCGGCTCGCTCAAATTTCCCAGTATTTTCTCTATTTTTTTTATTGTGTCGTAGGAAGCGAACATTTCATTCTTTTCATGCTCATAAATATTCTTCTTCGTGATACCTATTTTTTCTGCCAGCTTCTCCTGCGTAAGCCCTTTGCTTTCTCTCGCTTCTTTGAGCTTCTCGGCGTTTATTTTTTCAAACAGCCCGCCGCGGCGGCTAAGAACAGAAGGCAACGAATCTGTAAAAAGCATATTCTCAAGCGTCTCTGGCGTAAGAGCAGGCACGCCAAACCTTTCATAAAGAATATCATTTTTCAGGCTTTCATGCCTTGTCTGTATGCCGATAAGCAATGGATTTGCATTCACGCTTTCCGATATGGTCGCTATTCCCTGTGACTGTTCAGCAGAAAAAGAATCCACATTGACAAGCACTTTTATCAGCAGCATTTCGCTGCTCCTCGCAGCTATGTCAAAGCATCCGTCAAACTCGCAAAAATCATAGTCATTTCTTTCCAGAATTTTCTCTGTTTTTTGAATAAGATGTTGCCTTAGCATAAAAAGAGTAATACAGATAAACTTAAAACATTTCTTTTAAAATAGAAAGATGGGCCAGTAGCTTAGCTTGGTAAAAGCGCTTCTGAAGGAAGCGCTAAACAAGAAAGAGCACCAGTCTTATATGACGGCTAAGTTGAAATTTGCTTTAGCCAGTTATCTTAGATAACTGGAGGTCGTGAGTTCAAATCTCGCTTGGCCCATTACAAATCCCTTCTTTTGTAAAAGAAGGTCTTTGTATGTCCTAAGAAAATAGGTAAAAAATATTATAATAAATGTTGGTGAACCCCAAAGAACAAGTAAACATATTATTTCGTCTCTGCACAGCTTTAAGAATTTAGCCATCCATATATTGTTGATTAACATGACTGCGATGAACGAATCATTGAACACTATAATGCTCACAGTCGTAGTGCTGCTTTAAGCAGCATCTTTTTCTTGGTGATTAAAGATGTCAACAGATAACGAACCTATAGTGAATGGTCATGTAAAAAATGCAGAAGATATAATAAATTACGCTGAAAAAAATGATATCATAATCGATAATGCGGAAAAATTCAAGAATTTCTATAAAAATTTCGACAGCAAAAACGGCAAAACATCGATAAGATTCAGCATGAAAAGAAATGATTATAGCGGCGGCGAATGTGGGTTTATAGAACTAAGAAAAACTATGGAAAAAGTCCCAAAACCCCTGTCTTATGTCAGGCTTAAAATCAGGGAAAATTATGGCTTTTATACGATAGAAGGATTTTAAAAAAGAGCGATTCCACATAAAAATATAGGCGATGCAATGGACTACGCAAAAATAGAGAAGAAATGGCAAAAGAGATGGGAAGCGAAAAATATATTTGAGGCGGAGCCAAATAAACAAAAAAAATATTTTGTCACATTTCCCTACCCATACGTAAACGGCGCGCCGCACATCGGGCACAGCTATTCTGCCTTCAGGTGCGATGCAATAGCGCGCTTCAAGAGAATGCAGGGATACAACGTGCTTTTTCCGCAGGGCTTTCATGCCACGGGCGAGCCTATAGTTGGCGCGATAGAAAGGCTGAAAAAAAGCGACGAAATACAGAAAGAGACATTCAAAACTTTTGGCGCTGATGAAAAAGATATACAAAACTTCATCAAAAAGGGCCCTGAATTCATGGCAAAATTCTGGATGAAGAAATGGATTGATGTGCTAAAAAAAAGCGGTTACTCAGCTGACTGGCGAAGAACATTTATAACAACAACAATGACGCCGACTTATTCAAGGTTCATAGAATGGCAATATAATACTCTAAAAAAAATGGGTTATGTCGTTCAGGGCACGCATCCTGTCATATGGTGCCCAAAATGCAAGAGCCCAACAGGCGATCACGACAGGCTAGAAGGCGAGGGCGAAAGCCCGGTTGATTATGTGATATTAAAGTTTCAATGCGGCGATTTTTTTCTGCCTGCGGCAACGCTCAGGCCTGAAACCATATTCGGCGTCGTGAACATGTGGGTAAACCCGAAAATAGAATATGTTAAAGCAAAAATAAATGAAGAAACCTGGCTTATATCCGAACAAGCTGCAGAAAAATTAAAGGACCAATTAAAAGATGTGGAAATAATAGAAAGAATTTCCGGCGAAAGTCTGCTTGGCAAAAAATGTCTGCATCCATTAAGCAACAAAGAAATACCTGTACTGCCCGCGAATTTTGTAGACCCTGACGCAGGCACAGGCATAGTGATGAGCGTGCCTTCGCATGCGCCTTATGACTGGATAGCACTGAAAGAACTCATAGACAGGAACGAGCTCAGGATTTATGGCTTGAGCAAAAATGATGTAGAACCAATTTCTCTTATACAGATACAGGGCTTTGGCGAGCATCCTGCGATAGAAATAACAGAAAAAATGAAAATAGAAACAACAAGACAGGCAAAAGAACTGGATGAAGCAACGGGCATTGTTTATAAAAAAGAATTTCATCTGGGCGTGCTGAAAGAAAACTGCGATGAATATTCCGGATTGCCTGTAAATCAATGCAAGGAAAAATTATCCAGAGATTTCATAAAAAAAGGCATTGCAGATGTTATATGGGACTGCAATAAAGTGGTATGCCGCTGCACGACAAAATGTCATGTTAAAATTCTTGAAAACCAATGGTTCCTCAAGTTCTCCGACAGCAAATGGAAAAGCAAGGCTAGAAAATGCGTAAAAAATATGGATATATATCCGGAAGAAGCAAGGGTCAGCTTCCTGAATACAATAGACTGGCTGAAGGACAAGGCATGCGCAAGGAAAAGCGGCTTGGGTACAAAAATGCCATGGGACAGGGAATGGATTATTGAGACATTGAGCGATTCAACAATCTACATGGCTTATTATACCATAGCAAAAACCATAAATGAGAAGAAGATAAATGCGAAAAATCTTACGGATGATGTTTTTAATTTCGTGTTTCTTGGAAAAGGAAATATCAACAAAATAGCAAAAGCAGCAAAGCTGAACAGAAAAATAATCATGGAAATGAAGAAAGAGTTTGATTATTTTTATCCCGTAGATATGAGAAACAGCGGCAAGGACAATCTGCACAACCATCTGATTTTCTACATATTCCACCACACAGCGCTATGGAAGGAAAAAAAATGGCCAAAAGCCATTGGCGTGAATGGCTATGTGAAAATAGAAAAGGACAAGATGAGCAAGTCCAAGGGCAATGTGCTGCCGCTCGCTGATGCAATAAAAAATTATGGCGCTGACATGACAAGGATAAATATTGTATCAGCAGGCGAGGGTATGTATGATGCTGAATGGCATGTTGAAAATATAAAAAGTTTAAGAAACCGCTATGATTTTCTGTTTGACATAATAAAAGAAATGGACAGGGCAAAATCCGGGAAAAGAAGCACTGATGCCTATATCGAAAACAAGATAAACGAATGCATAAACAATACAAAAGAAAGCTATGAATGTCTGAATTTCCGCTCAGGTGTGCAGACTGCTTTATTTGAAAGCACCAATGCCCTGAGGTGGTATCTGCGAAGGGTAGGCGACATAAAATATGCAAACATGAAAACGCTTCATGAATCAATAAAAAAAATAACGCTGATGCTTGCGCCCATAACGCCGCACCTATGCGAAGAGCTTTGGTCAATGCTTGGCGAAAAGGGGTTTGTTTCTTTGGAAAAATGGCCAAAAGCCAGAAAGATAAAAGAAAACTATAATCTATCAGAAAATTTCATAAAGCAGATTATAGATGATGCTGAAGAAATAAAGAAAATAGCAAACATAAGCAAGCCAAAAACCATTACGCTATTCATAGCTGAAGACTGGAAATTTGGCATATACAAAAAAGTGTTCGAAAGCAGCAAAGATGTAAATGAAATAATAAAGGAAATCATGAGCAGCGGCAAATACGGCAAAGCCACTGTTTTCTTTATCCAGAATCTTTACAAAAGGAAAAATGAACTGAAAGAAATTTTACAGAAAGACGAACAGTTTAAAATCCTGGAAGAAGCCAAGCGGTTCATAGAAAGCGAGACAAAATGCGCTGTGCATCTGCTGGACGCCGACAAGAGCGAGAACCAAAAGGCAAAGAACTCATCGCCGCAGAAGCCGGGGATATTGATTGAATGAATCAGATTGGCTTGAAGCCCTTTTTTGCAGATTCGAGTGATTTTTTTGGAAGTATGTGAGTATTGATTTTTTTTGTTATTTCACTTATCTTATACAAGCTAACCAACCAAAAATCTAGATTATTGCTCTTTGATTGTGCATAAGTATGCGCCTTTTCCAAAGCTTTTATATCATCTTTTGCTTTGAATGTATAATTTCTGCAGACAAAATTTGGCTGTTCGAATTCTTTTGTACCTTTAGAAAAACATGCAAGATATTCCGGCATTCCTCAAAACCTCTCCAGGCTTTCTATCAGCTTTCTTTCGCTTCTTTCCTGCTCTCTTATTCGTTCGAACATGCCGTCAAGAATGAACATCAATTTGTCCAATCTTTTCTGCAGAATAATGTTTTCCTTCCTTAATTCAAGAATAGTGCACCACATCTGCGCTGTCTTCACATCGGGCGCATTTTTGTAGGAGCCGCGATATTTTGATACCCTTTCCAATAGCTCATTCAGCCGCTTTTCGTCTTCAACCGATAAGAAGCTTTTCCAGTCGCCAGTGGAATTGAATAACATATAAAGTTTATTTCTAATAACTTTAAATAACTTTACAACAACTTTTAAGAAAAATTTCGTAAATTTTGCGTAATTGATTTGTAATGGATGAAAAACATGGAAAAAAATGATTTAGTAAGGATAAATTACATCGGCCGCTTGGAAAATGGCGAGATATTTGACCTGACAAACGAAGAAATAGCGAAAACGGAGAAAATATTCAACCAACACGTAAAATACAAGCCTGTGCCGATAATTATAGGAGCGAATTTTCTTATTCCGGGATTGGATAAAGCATTGCTTGATATGAAAATAGGTGAGAAAAAAACAATAGAAGTAAAACAAGAGGATGGTTTTGGTCCTCGCCAGGCAAATCTTGTGCAGGTAGTTCCGGTAAAAAATTTCAAAGATGTGCCAACAGCAGGCATGGTTGTAGATTTTCAGGGCATGAAGGGCAGGATACAAAGCGTGAATGCAGGGCGGGTTCGCATAGATTTTAATCATCCGCTCGCGGGACATACATTAAAATACGATATAGAAATAACAGAAAAAATAGAAGGTGTTGAGAACCAGGCAAAAGCTATTCTGGAATTCTTTGGTGTTGATAACGGAAAAATAAAAATAATCGAAAAAAGCATAGAAATAGATTCTCCTGTCCAGCAGCAGATAAGGCAGAAAATAGCCTCACTGATAAAAGAACACATAAAGACAGGGAACGACAAGATAGAAAAGGTGCGGTTTGTCGAGGAATATTAAAACGGATATATTTATTAAATTTCCTTTATTAATTATGATTATGCATTCTGAAAATGGTGATACTGAAAACCCACTAATAAAAGAATATTCTTGTGGATGTGTTTTACGGGAAAAAATGAGAGGATATTGCCTTAAGCATTGGAGAGGGTATTTTGCAGGGATAGAAACCCATGAAAACAAATGTGGTGATGGACCTTCCCATATCGATGATGATTCCTGCTATTAATTCACTCCCTCAGAACCAGCGGCTTCTTGTAGTATGTGGATGACTTGCAGTAAGGGCAGGCAACAGGCACCTTGTCCTTCCTCGTGACCCATGTATGCCCGCATTTTGAGCAGCGCAGCTTCATAAAACTCACTTTTTTTCAAATTTATACTATTATTACTATTACTACTATTATTTAAAATTATGCATAAAGCAAATCAAAAGCTCATTTTAGCCTTTAAATATTTTAACAGGGATATTACAAGTAATTATATTTTCATTAGAGTGATTATAAATGGGAGTACTGGACACAAAAAATGCGGGAACGCACGCAGGCGACGAGGAATTGAAGAAGCTTCTCGAAGCGAGAAAGGCGGAAATCAAGATTATCGGCGCTGGCGGCGCGGGCGGAAACACTATTTCTCGGCTGATGCAGGTGGGCATAGTAGGGTGCGAGTCAATAGCAGTAAATACAGACGCACAGGATTTGCTTTACACGGATGCAGACATCAAGATTCTTATGGGAAAAGAAATTACTGGCGGGCTTGGCGCTGGCGCTGACCCGAAAGTTGGCGAAGAGGCAGCAAAAGAAAGCAAGGACGATATAAAAAAGGCATTGGACGGCTCAGATATGATTTTTGTCACATGCGGCCTTGGCGGCGGAACAGGCACAGGCTCGCTGCCTGTTGTCGCGGAAATAGCAAAGAAAATCGGCGCGCTTACTGTCGGCATAGTTACATTGCCATTCTCAATGGAAGGAAAGCACAGGATGGTAAATGCAAAGGGGGGATTGGAAAAATTGGAAAAAAATGTTGACACATTGATAGTTATACCGAATGATAAATTGCTTGAAATTGTTCCTGATGTATCACTGACAACTGCATTCAAGGTTGCTGACGAAGTGCTTGTAAATGCGGTAAAAGGTATTACAGAACTGGTAACAAAGCCGGGGCTTGTAAATCTTGATTTTGCCGATGTGCGCGCTGTGATGACAAATGGCGGTTTTGCGATGATAGGCATGGGCGATTCTGACGGCGAGAATAGGGCAGTAGAGGCAGTTGAAAGAGCGCTGAATAACCCGTTGCTTGATGTTGACATTGATGGAGCTAAAAACGCTTTGATAAATGTATCCGGTAGCACAGACATGACAATAAAGGAATGCCAGGATATAGTAGAAGCAATAACATCTAGGCTGCATCCAGAGGCAAAAATAATATGGGGAGCGCAGATAGTAAAAGAATTGGGCGATTCAATAAGAGCGATGCTGATAGTCACAGGCATAAACATAAACAAGCTGTCAACAACAGCAACCCCTGCGGAAAAGACATTCTCAAAAATAAAGAAAAAGGAAATAGAAAAAGTACTGGGTATTGATTTTGTTGAATAAACCCGAATTAATGATTTAATGCCTTGGATTCTTTTCTGACTTATTTAAAAACCTTGCCATCAATTAATTTTTGTGTTATGTTAGCAAAAATCAAAAGCTTAATAGAAAGGATAAAGCGAGTCCTGCTTGTTTCATCAAAACCCGACAAAGACGAGTTCAAGCAGAGCGCTAAGATTACGGGTATGGGGCTTGCAATCATAGGCATCATAGGATTTGTGATATTTTTGATTGTGCAATTGATTGGAGGATTATAATGATAGCGACGATAAGGACAACGACAGGGAGGGAGAATGTGGTCATGGAGTCATTAGCCCTGAAAATAGAAAACCACAAGATACCAATAAAATCTGTTTTTCATCCTGAAGAGTTGCGCGGCTACATATTCATAGAAGGCGATTCAGAAGACATTGATATGGTTGCAAAAGGGCTGCCCCATGTGCGCGGCATAATAAAAAAAGATGTTAAGCTAGCTGAATTAGAAAGGTTTCTCATACCTGAAAAGAGCGAGATAAAGATAGAAATAGACGACATAGTCGAGATAATCGGCGGGCCTTTCAAGGGCGAAAAGGGCAGAGTAAAGCGTGTCGACGAGACGAAAAATGAAATAACAGTGGAATTCATAGAAGCTGCTATACCCATACCAGTTACAATTTCAATGAATACTGTAAGCATTTACGAGAAAAAAAGGAAGGAATAATTGCTGGTGTTTTTGATGAGCAAAGAAATAATTGATGTCATGGTGAGCGGCGGCAAAGCAACGGCTGCACCGCCTATAGGCCCGGCTTTAAGCCCTCTAAAAGTAAATGTCCAAGATATAGTCAAGACAATAAACGAAAAAACAAAGGCATTCGAAGGCATGGACGTGCCTGTAAAAATTATTGTTGATATAGACACAAAAAAGTTTGATATTTCTGTCGGCACGCCTCCTGTAACTGCCATGATAAAAAAAGAGATGAAGGTGCAGAAATTAGCAAGCGTCAAGGAAGGCAAAAAAGAGCTGCCGGGAGATATTTCTCTTGAATCTGTAAAAAAAATAGCAGACAGCAAAGAATCTATAAGCGGCAATAAAAAGGCAAGAGTAAAGCAGGTGCTGGGCACATGCCTGAGCGGCGGAGTTACTGTTGATGGAAAAAGCCCGAAAGAATTGATAAAAGACATCGATGAAGGCAGGATAAAGGTTGAATAATAAATAGTAATTTTATTTAAATTCGCTGATTATTTTTTCGTGATTTTCCATGTCAGATAATGGCAGTATTTTTTCTTCCATTTCTGTGCCATCGAAACTGTAAACCTTGAGATGGTTTATGTTACTGTAGACGGCTATTATTCTTTTCGCTTCAGCGCCATATATCCAGTTTCTTTCAAGCATCAGCCACATGTCTTTTATGTCGCAATAAGGTATTTCTCCTACAGAAAACGTGTTGTCAGGTTTTACGGAAATCAGCTTTGCACCTTTCTGATACTCTTGGTTATCCATTAAACCCTCTATATCATGCATTTGAAAAATATATATAGATTTTTACTGTCAAAATAATCTTTAAATTCTTTTTCGGCTTCCTAACTTTTGAGTAGTAATGATGAACAATATAGAATTTGTGCTGTATGCTGCAGTGATAGCTATTCTCTTGATTGGGCAGGCAAATTGGGTTATTGCCCTTATATCTATTCTAATAATTCTTGCTGTGATAATAAGCAAATCATCCGGCGAGGAAAAGATAAAAACAATAAATGAAAATACGGAAAAAATTCTTGGAAGTATTGCCGAGAGGCTTGAAAAATTCTCAGAAAAAATAGGTGAAATAAAAACAAGCACGGAAAAGGGCTTGATTGGAATAGAAAACAGCATCATTGAATTCAGGAATGAATACAGGGCAGAAATAGACTCTTCCTACAGGGATCTGGCGAGGCGACTGGCAGAAACAGAGCAAAAAATTGAATCAATAAAAAAGACCATGGGCTCTGCTGTTGGCATGATGGAAGAAAGAATCGAGGAAATAGAAGAAGATAAACAATTATAAATTTCTTCGTGCACAAATACATTAATGCAGGCATATATTTTCAGTGTATTGTTATTTCTTGCAAATATACCAAATCAGGAAATAAAGCCACCTGAATATAAGGCATTTTCCCCGCCAGAATATTCAAAAACATATTTTCAGCGCAGGTTTATCGACCCGAAAAAAGAATTTGTAATTTATTATTATGATGGTAATGACGATGGTTATGATGATATAGCAGAAGTTTATAGAATATGCAGAAGTGGGGATAAAACCATAGTAAAAGAAAACCCGTTTTTAATTATCGATTTAAAGTCAGACGAAGTTTATATTGATTTGAATATGGATGGAATAAAAGAAAATAAGATAAAAATTAAGGATGCTGACAAATTGAATATGCCTGATTGTAATGCTGACTGCGAATAACTCTTATATACTTTTCCTTCCAAAAAATCATACCCATTAGCAGCAACGCACACTGCTGTATCATTCTGACAGCAGGAGGGTTTTTTGTGAAAATCGAAGAAGCAATCAAAGCGATAAAAGAAGGCAGCAAAAGGAATTTCGTGCAGAGCATAGACATGATAATAAACCTGAAAAATATTGACCTGAGAAAGCCGGAAAACAAGATAAGCAAGGAAATAACGCTGCCGCATAGCATAAGGAGCAAGGCAAACGTATGCGTGATTTCTGATTCAATTCAAAAAAGCGAAAAATTCGATGTTATAGGAAAAATTGATTTGACTAATTTTGAAGGGGACAAGAAAAAGGCAAAGGGATTTGCAAAGAAATATGATTTCTTTTTGGCAGAGGCACCGCTCATGCTTGCTGTCGGAAAAAGCATTGGCCGATATTTGGGTCCTTTGGGCAAAATGCCTATGCCCATACCACCAAACATAAAGAATATTGACGGGCTTGCCGAATCAAAAAACAAGGCAGTAAAAATAAGGGTGAGGGATTCGCCCGTCATTCATACGATGATAGGCAAAGAAAACATGAATGAGGAGCAGCTCATAGAAAACGGAAAGAAAATTCTGGAAGAGACAGAAAAAACTTTGCCAAAAGGCAGGGCGCAAATCAGGAATATTTATATTAAAACAACGATGGGCACGGCGCAAAAAATAGAATGGTGATGAAATGCTCACAAAAGAAAAAAAGGCAGAAGAAGTGGAAGAAGTCAAGAATCTTATAAATGACTATTCTGTTATAGGCTTGATAAATATGCATGCTCTGCCTGGAAGGCAGCTGCATAAAATAAGGGAAAAGCTGAGGGGCATTGCAATAATAAAAATGATCAAAAAGACTCTCTTGACAAAGGCGATAAATGAAAGCAGCAAAAAAGACCTAAGCAAAATCATAGAAAAAATTTCAGACAAGCCTGCGCTCATATTCACAAATGAAAACCCATTCAGGCTTTTCAAAATATTGAAAGAAAGCCGCATGCCCGCTGCCGCAAAGGCAGGTGCAATCACAATAAAAGATATAATAATACAAAAAGGTCCCACATCGCTTCCGCCGGGACCGGGAATATCAACTCTTCAAAAGGTGGGACTGAAAACATCTGTTCAGGGCGGAAAAATAGCTGTCATGGCAGATAAGGTTGTGCTGAAAAGCGGCGAAAAATTTGGTGAAGATCTGGTCGGAGTGCTAAGCCTGCTGAAAATAGAGCCAATGGAAATCGGGCTGGATGTAGTATGCACATGGGATGATGGAATAATATTTGATAAGAGTGTACTTGATATTAGCGTGAAACAATATCTGTCTGACATTCAAAAATGCGTGCAGAATGCAGTGAATCTTTCTGTTAACACAGGTTATCCGACAAAGCTTACGATAGAAATGATGATATCAAAAGCGTTTGGCGAAGCGAAGAACCTGTGCATAGAGGCAAAAATCATTGAAAAAGATTTCATAGGTGATGTGCTTGCTAATGCTGTCAGAGAAGCAAGTGCTTTAGAATCGTGTTTAAAATAGGAGGTAAAAAAATGAACTATATATACAGCGCCCTGCTCCTTCACTCTGCAGGCAAGCCGATAAGCGAAGAGAACGTGCGAAGCATTGTTAAAAGCGTGGAAGAACCGAATGATGCAAAAATAAAAGCGCTTGTGGCTGCCCTGGAAGGCGTGAACATCGAGGAAGCAATAAGCAAGGCAGCAATGCCTGTGGCTGTCGCAGCTGCGCCTGTTGCTGTTCCTGTAGCAGCAAAAGAAGAAGTGAGCGAAGCAGAGCAAGAAAAGAAAGCAGAAGAAGCTGCTGAAGGGCTGAGCGCATTGTTTGGTTAAAAGTTTTTTATTTTTTTCTTTCAATTAAATTTTGTTTTTTGTGTTAGCTATGCAAGTGTTTTAAATATCTTTCATCTATCAGAATAGATTCGTGATTTCATGAAAGAAATAGAACATCAGAAGCTTTTGAATACCAGAATATGTGATTTGGAGCTTGATATATATCAGAGCTATGGACATACACTTGATAAGCTAAAAAAAGAGCTTGAGCAAAAAAATATACGATTATGGCCTGATTTTTATTTTGGCGAGGAATGGGGTGCGGACAACAAAACGATATCAATATCAATACCATTTTATTATGCAACACCTGAGCTGAAGAAACTGGGTGAGAAAATAGAGGATATAGAAAATAATGGATATCTTGAGAAAAGCTTTCGGCATGAAATAGGACACCCCATGAACTATGCATTTGAATTATGGAAAAGAAAAGAATGGAAAAAAATATTCGGGGATTTCAACAAACCTTATCCTCGGGGGAAAAAATATCTGAGATGGGTAAATCCACAGTCAAGAGATTTTGTAAAATACCTGCACTATGACGGTGAGAAACATTATGCACAGCAGCATCCTGATGATGATTGGGCAGAAACATTCGCCACTTATCTGGACCCAAAATCTGGGTGGAAAAGGAAATATAAAAACTATCCCGGTGCTCTGAAAAAAATTTATTTCACAGACAAATTGATGGAAGAGCTTGCAGGAAAAGAACCTATAAACATAAAAACAAAGCGTGATGGCGAATATAAAGAAATTAAAGAAACAGTTTCAGAATGGTTTGGCGAAAAAGTAAATAAAAAAATAAAGGAATATTTTGATGACATGAAAGAGCTTTTTGATATAAAGGACAAAAGAAGAAGTCTTGTTCCTGCGCATAGGCTCATAAATTTGTATGCAAACCAGATGGCAGAAAGGACAAGCGCATGGATTGATGGCTCTAACCAGCACAGCGTAAGGAGATGCCTGAGGCAGTGGGAAATAATATGCAGAAAAGAGAATCTGGGATTTCTGCCTGAAGAATACGACCAGAAAATCATAGAGCTTTCAGGTTTGCTGACATATCACACACTGAAAAGCATCAGAAGAATTAAAAATGGGGATATTTATAAATAAATCTTCTGACATATACAAAATATGAAATTTACCACAAATATTCATTTATAATTATATCAAAGGATTTCTTGACAGCGAAGAAGCTGTCAGAAATGCAAGAATTTCTCTCGAGCAAAAAACAGCAGAAGAATACAAAAAACTGGATGAGGCAAAAAGAAAGTCGTATTTTGAATCTTGCAATATAATGCTGGATTGATTACTCCAGCACTGCCTTTATCCTTCTCACACCGGCAGCGACTGCTTCTTCCTTCACAATCTTGAAATGGCCTAATTCTTTTGTATTCAAAATATGGGGCCCTGCGCATATTTCTTTTGAGAAATTGCCAATAGAATAAACGGAGACTTTCTCGCCGTATTTTTTCTCGAAGACTCCGATGGCGCCTTCTTTCTTTGCCTTTTCTGGCGATATCTCTTCTCTCTTAATTGTTATCCCTTCGTTGATTTTTTCATTCACGATTTTTTCGACTTTCTTTATCTCTTCATTTGTCATTTTTGCTGGATGGGAGAAATCAAAGCGCAATCTTTCTGCAGTAATGTTGCTGCCTTTCTGCAATACATGCTTCCCCAATACCTGCCTTAATGCCTGATGAAGCAAATGCGTAGCTGTGTGATAACGGACAGACATTTCACCATGATCCTGCAGGCCGCTCTTGAATGAACCCATGCTCTTCCTGCTCAATTCCTGATGATTTTTGTATTCTTTTTCAAATGCAGCTTCGTCTACTTTCAATTTTTTCTCTTTTGCAAGCTCTTTTGTCACTTCTATGGGCAGTCCGAATGACTGGAAAAGCAAAAAAGCGTCCCTGCCTGTTACTGCACCAGCAACAGGAATAATTTTTTTGAAATGTGCAAGCCCCTTTTCTATGATTTCATTGAATCTTTTTTCTTCCTTCTCGAGCTCTTCTAAAATAAAACCCCTGTTTTTTTTCAGTTCGCTGTATAAATCTCCATAATTTTTTATCACAATCTCTGCTATTTCTGCCGTGAAATTTTCTTTTATGCCCAGCAGCCGGCCGTGCCGCACAGCCCGTCTTATCAATCGGCGCAAAATATAGCCATGCTCGATATTTGATGGAACTATTTTTTCGGCGAGAATAAATGTCGCTGCACGAACGTGGTCTGCTATTATCCTTTCTGATTTGTCGCTTCGCTCCGCTGAAATATCCCTTATCTTTTTTATTATTGGCAAAAATAATTCCGTGTCATAAACGTTGTTTTTTCCATTTATCACGGCAACTGTTCTTTCAAGCCCCATGCCTGTGTCAACATTCTGCTGCTTTAGTTTCTCAAAAGAACCGTCTTCTTTCTTGTTGTATTCCATGAACACATCGTTCCATATTTCTGAATATTTGCCGCATGAACAGGATGGATTGCAGTTCTTTGAGCATTTTTCTTTTCCTGTGTCAAAAAACATTTCGCTGCAAGGCCCGCACGGCCCTGTCTTTCCTGCAGGGCCCCACCAGTTGTCTTTTTTAGGGAAATATAATATGCGCTCTTTTGGTATTCCTAAGGATGACCATACTTTTGCGGAAAATTCATCGCGTGGCGCATCAGCATCGCCAGCAAAAACAGAAACAGATATTTTTTCTATAGGTATCTTAAGCCATTTTATCAGGAATTCGAAACTCCACTCAATCGCTTCTTTTTTGAAGTAGTCGCCCAATGACCAGTTGCCAAGCATCTCGAAAAATGTCAGATGAAATGAATCGCCGACTTCATCGATGTCGTCTGTGCGCAGGCATTTTTGGCAATCAGCAAGCCTTTTTCCTAGTGGATGATTCTGGCCCATTAAAAACGGAACTAATGGATGCATGCCTGCTGTTGTGAAGAGCACCGTGGGATCGTTTTCCGGAATAAGAGAAGCCGATCCTATTATAGCATGTTTCTTGCTTTCAAAAAATTCCAGATATTTTTTTCTTAATTCGTCTGCTTTCATGGTTTTATTCTTAATTTAGAAAAAATAAATACCCATCAAAGCCATTGTATTGATATGAAAAGGTTCACAACACTGAATCCTGACATATCGTTTGCAATAGCAGCCCTTGCTCTTCTGGGTATAATTATACTGAGCTTTTCTGATTCATTGACTATATCGGTTTTTGTTCTTGGTGTTGCCGTTACATACCCCATAACAAAAAAATCCTGGGAAGATATCGACAAAAACTGGGCAAAAATATACAAAAAATTCTACATGGCAAGAACTTTTGAAAAAAGATATCAAGAAGTGAAAAAAAGCTGGAAGGTCATGTGGTGGGTTGTGCCTTACTGTTTGTTTGTCTATTCTGTTTTGAGTGTTGCGATAATTCTTTACACAGGAAGCGTGTACCTGCTTTACTCGCTTGTCTTAGGCTCAATATTCGTGAATTTTTACATTTCTTACCAGAAATCGCCGAAATATTACAGGCGGGTTAAGTGAATTATTTTTTTCTTAGTGACATGTAGACTATATACTCTATGGAGTAATTTTTAAAACTTTAATCTAGATTGAGTTTTATGGTAAAGCACAAAAAGCAGCATTATGTTCCGAAATTCTATTTTCGGTTATTTTCAGAAGATGGACATAACATTCATATATTTAACCTAAGGAAAGCCAAAATTTTTGTAGGACCTTTCAAAAATTGTGCCACAGAAGATTATTTCTATAACAAAAATACAAAACTTGAAGAAAACTATAGTAGTTTAGAAACTAAATTCTCTGAATCCATAAGGAAATTACTGAAAAACGGATTATCTAGTTTGACTGAAAAGGACTATTTCTTTCTGCTTATGTTCATTCTTTTTCAGCATTCTAGAACCAAAAGAGAGAAAGTGTTAGCAAATGAACTTACCAAGCAGTTTACTGATAGTGTAATGAAACCAACGTTCCTAGCAAGCAACATATTCAAGGAATCTGGGCTATCTAAAAGTGCTGTTGATGAGCTAAAAATAACATATCCTGCTGACCACCTATTTGTAATTCTAAATAGCCTATTAGGAGTGCCTCTTATTCACGACCTAATTCCCCTTATCCTTCAGAACAAAACAAAAAAGGATTTTATATTTAGCGACGCTCCTGTTGTTTTCTATAACATGTTATTGAAATCTGAGAAGGAATATGGGACCATAGGATTGCAGAATATAGGACTCCAGCTATTTTGTCCATTAAACAAAGACATTATGTTGATGCTTTATGATAGTAGCGTATATGAAATAGCAACAGAAAATATCCTAAAAATTACAGAAGATGGTGATATAGATGCTATAAACTCTCTGCAGTTTTTTAATTGCGAAGATAACATATTTTTTGCAAATGTTAAAAAGAAAGCTGACATATTAGAACTTCACACAAAATTAACGCCTTTAAGCAAAAGCAAACAATCATTTATAATAGAAAAAGAACGGATACCTGATGGAAAGTTAGCTAAAAGACTACACATTTATATACAACAATTTGATTACGATATGAAGCTTTCCTTTGTAAAAATTAAAAAAGCCTCTTTCGATAGAACTGTCCGAGATCCGAAACTCATAAAGCAACATGAAGCTTTTATTCAGACTTTTATTAAGAAAGCCGAAGGCAAAAATAGCTTACAAAATCGGTAGACTAATTGATATTTTGAATATAAAAAGCTATATCGTGCCATTGATATTTGTTGTATTGCCCTGCAATAATTTGCTCAGCCCGCACTCGGGTGGAGTAACGTAAAGCAGTTCGCATAAAGCAGAGAATACTTCTGCCTCTGTCGCGTTGATTTCTTTTTCTCCGTTCTGGCCTTTTATTGTTATATAT
>Ga0209541_10003270_pt1 | contig 29936 bp, 33 predicted proteins | sample RifCSPlowO2_01_FD_184027 | JGI IMG/M metagenome (GOLD analysis project Ga0209541, IMG submission 184027) | Groundwater microbial communities from Rifle, Colorado - Rifle CSP2_plank lowO2_0.1 (SPAdes) (version 2) | ecosystem: Environmental > Aquatic > Deep subsurface > Groundwater | place... | reverse complement strand
GAATTTTTCAAAAAATCTTATCCGTGTTCATTAAGACCGCAGGGAAAGGAAATTATTCGGACTTGGCTTTATTACACTTTATTGCGAGGATATTTAGAAACAAAAAAGCCGTGTTTTAAGGATGTCTGGATTAATCAGCATATTGTTGATTCTAAAGGATATAAAATGTCAAAATCAAAGGGGAATGTGATTGACCCGCAAAAACTTTTAAAAAATTACGGCGCGGAAGCAATTAGATTTTGGTCTGCAATAGAGGGAGATTTATCCAGAAATGATTTAAAATGTTCTGAAGAAAGAATTTCAACTGAATTAAAAACTTTAAACAAACTTTTGAATGTCTCAAGATTTGTAATGCTTTTTGAAAAGCCAGCAAAAAAACCAAAATTGGAAAAATTAGATGAATTATTTATTGATTACATTGAAGATATGGTTTTTAATATTGAAAGTTATTATGAATTTTATGATTTTTATCATCCTGCTATTTGGTTGAGAAAATTTGTTTGGGAAATTTTTGCCTCGCATTATCTTGAGCTGATTAAAGCAAGAGCTTATAATCAGGAAAAAAAATTTTCAAAACAAGAAAGCGATTCTGCCAAATGGACTTTGCATTATATTCTTGAAAAAATTTTATTGTTGCTTTATCCAATTATTCCGCAGATTACAACCACTATTGCAAAAGAAAAAGGAATTGATTTGTTAAAATCTGAATGGCCAAAAGCCAAACTTGGAAAATCAGAAAAGCTTGGATTAATTGATAGAATTATGGATTTTAATTCAGATGTCTGGAAAAAGAAAAAAGATTCTGGAAAAAGTTTAGCAAGTGAGATTTCAGGGATAAAAATTTCAGAGGAATTAAAAATTTTTGAAAAGGATTTAAAAGCTTGTCATAATATCTAAATGGGAATGAAAAACTGGAAGTTTTTCAACAAATTTGTCCAAGCGTGGCCAAATTAAAGCATGTCATAATTTAAGTTAAAATGAAATTATCTAAAGATGAACTTCAGGAAATTGTTGAAGAGCTGGAAAGCTATCGCGGGAGGCAGACGGAATTAATAACAGTTTATATTTCTGAAGGATATGAAGCTGTTTCAGTTCAAAAACAACTTGAAGCAGAACAGTCTACTGCAAAAAATATTAAATCAACTTCAACAAGAAAAAATGTTACAGATGCGTTGGAAAAAATTGTCAGACATTTAAAAGAATTCAAAAAAACTCCTGAAAATGGCTTGGCTGTTTTTTGCGGAAATATTTCTAAAGTTGAAGGACAAGATGATTTGAGATTGTGGAGCATTGAACCTCCAAGACCTCTCAAAGTCAGACTTTACAGATGTGATAAAGAATTTGTTCTTGAACCTCTTAAAGAGCAATTAAGTCCGGAAGAAATTTATGGACTGTTAGTTATGGACAGGAAGGAAGCAACTATTGGGGTTCTCGAGGGAAAAAGAATTGAAATTATTCAGAAGATGACTTCCGGGGTTCCGTCAAAAGTTCGGGCCGGAGGACAAAGTTCTCAGCGATTTCACAGAATTACTGAAGGTCTGACAAAAGAATTTTATAAAAGAATTGCAAGCACAATGAAAGAAACATTTTATGATAATCCTAAATTAAAAGGTATTTTAATAGGCGGTCCAATTCCTACAAAAGATGAATTCGTAGATGGAGAATATCTGGCGACACAACTTCAGGCAAAGGTTCTCGGGAAAATTGATGTTGGAGGAAGCGACGAATCAGGAATAAAAGAACTTGTTACAAAATCTCAGAATCTTTTGTCAAAACAAGAAATAATCCGCGAAAAAAAACTTTTGGAAAAATTCTTTGAAACATTGGGACAAAATCCCGATAAATCAGCGTACAAAGAGCCAGAAATAAGAAAAGCTATTCAATACGGAGCAGTAGATACTTTATTTTTGTCAAAAAGTTTAAATAAAAATTTATCAAATGAATTAAAAAAACTTGCACAAGGCATAGATTCAAAAATAGAAATAATTTCAACAGATACGGAAGAAGGAAAACAATTTTTGAATCTTTCTGGTATGGGAGCGATATTGAGGTTTGCGATTTAAATTTACCTAAAAAATATCTATTATTTTATTATTAAATCTCCCAGAATCATTGCAATGATAAACTTTGCGAGTTATTTGATGGAAATCATTTCTTAATTTTAGATTATTTTCTTTTATCAAATTTGCATTTTCTGAATTAATTTTTAATTGGGGGGCTTTGAAAATTTCTGGTTTGAATCCTAAGCAGGATTCAAATTCTTTAATCCCAATTTCTAAATATTCTTTTGAAATTTCTTGATATTTAAATTCTCTGTATGGATTATGATAAACTCCATGCAATCCAATAGTCTTATTTAGTGAAAGAATTTCCTGACACCATTCTGAATTTTCCGAAATTGATTTATTATTAAATTTTGGAATTACCCAAAGAACATCTGCTTTTTTAAGATAATTTTCTTCACAAAAGATTTCAGGAGAAACATCATCTATTTCTCTTGGACTCAACAATCTTGTAAAAAATAAAAGTAAAATTAATAAGAAGAATATAATTAAGGATATTCTCACACCTTTTTTCATAATTAAATATTTGCTAATAATGCTTAAAAACTATTGGTTCTTTATTTAATTTATGCCAACAACAAGCGAAAGCGAAAGTGAAAACAAGTTTTTTCATTCGTCCGTCAAGAAGCCAAACGGATCAAAGATTCCCATTCAACTAAAACAGTCAGCTGTTTCGGCTGAAACAATAGATGAAATAGATTCTACAAAACAAAAGGAGAATTTAAAAAAAATTGAAGCAATATTTTTTGTTTCTGGGAAGTTCTTGACGATTCCTGAATTAATTTCTCTTACTGATTTAAATCCAATTATACTTCGGGATTTAATAGACAGATTAAAAGATAAATATTCAAAAGAAGATTCTGCGATTGCGATTATTGAAAAAAATGGAATGTGGAAAATGGATGTTCGTCAGGAATATTATCACATATTAAATAAATTAGCAGGAGGACGTTCAGAATTTACAAAGGCAGAACAAGAAACTTTAGCAATCATCGCATTTAAACAACCGATTAAACAATCAGTTATAATAAAAATTCGGGGCAATAAAGCATACGAGCACATAAAAAAATTCTCTGATTTGGAACTAATTAGAAAAAAGAAATTAGGGCACACTCATGAATTAAATTTAAGCGACGATTTTTATGATTATTTCGGGGTTTCTGATTTTGAGAGTGCAAAAAATCCATTGCAAGAATCTTTAAAATAATAGAAAAAGGAGATTTATCATGGACTTCATAACAATCGTTTTCCTTGTATATTCATTTTTGGCGTTTTATTTTTTATTTTTATTTCTTTTAACTTATGTCCAAAATAAAAAAGAATTTCTTTCAGTGCCTCCAATAACCAAAGAATATTCATTAAGCATTGTTGTTCCGTGCTATAATGGAGAAGAAGTCATTGGCAACACTATAAAAAATTTATTAAAATTAGATTATAAAGAATTAAAAAAAATAATTGTTGTTGATGATTGCTCAACAGATAATTCTTATGCAATTGCAAAAGAATTTCAAAAAAAATATCCAGAGAGAGTTTTGGTTGTTCAGACCCCGCATAATACTGGAAATGCTGCTGGGGCAAAAAACTACGGAGCAAAGTTTGCAAGAACAGAATTAATTGGATTTACAGATGATGATTCTATGCCTGAAAAAGATTCTGTCAAATATATGATTGGTTTTTTTGATGATAAAAAAGTCGGCTCTGTTACTTCCACTGTTTTAGTTCAAAACAGAAATAGTTTTATTTTAAGACTCCAATCAATTGAATATAAAGTAATTAAATTTTCAAGAAAACTTCTGGAATTTTTGGATTCTATTTATGTAACTCCAGGACCTCTGGCAATTTACAGAAAATCCGCTTTTGATTCTGTTAAAGGTTTTGATGAAAAAAATCTGACTGAAGATATTGAAATTACCTGGCATCTGCAATATAAAGGCTATAAAATAAAAATGGCTGTTCCGTCGAGAGTTTACAGCGTTGCTCCGGACAAAATTAAAGATTGGATTAAACAGAGAAACAGATGGAACATCGGCGGGCTTCAAACTATCAGCAAATACAAATCAGTTTTTTTAAAAAAAGGAACTCTTGGAAAATTTATTCTGCCTTTTTTTGTTTTATCATGGATTGTTGGATTATTTGGAATAGGAATCTTTGGATATAGAATAGTGAGAACTATCGCTTTGAAATATTTATCCGCCAGCTATTCTATTCAGGCGCAGACAGCAGTTTTTAGTTTAAGCGACGTTAATCTTACTTTGAGCGCTTTAATATTTTTTGGGCTGGCCGTTTTTTTCCTAAGTCTTTTTTATACAATTTTCGCGCTGTCAAATATTAAGGAAGATAAATACAAAAGAGAAAACTGGTTTACAGTTGGTTTTTATATGTTATTTTATCTGCTTCTATATCCGATAATTTTAATAATCTCTATTTACAAATTTTTAATAGGAGACATTAAATGGTAAAAAAAATAAAATGTTAACTGACAAAAAACGCGTATTTTGGGAAGCTTTAATTTTAACTGCTTTAATTTTCTTGCTAGGTTTTTTAGCCGGGCTTATTTTTGAAAATAAAAGAGTTGAAGTCATTGAGGAATATTATATTCAGTCTGAAAATTCTTTAATGGATATTTTTGCCTTGAATAATTTTGTCAGTTTGAATAATATAAGCTGTAATGCTTTAATAAGTTCGAATATTGATTTTGCCAACCGAATCTATGATGAAGCAAAAATTTTGGATGAATATGAAAGGACAGGAAAAATTACAGATAAAATAGATGTCCAGCATAAAAAATACGATATAATGAGGACTTTCTTATGGATAAATACTATAAAAACCAATGAAATTTGCGAAAACAATTCTATCCACACAATTGTTTATATTTACAACTTCAATACAAATGATCTGACTGAAAAAGCCACAAACAGCGTCTGGTCTAAGATTTTGGCTGATTTAAAAGAAATCCACGGAAAGGAGATTATTTTAATCCCAATAGCAGCCGACAGCGAGATAATTGCACTAAATTCTATGTTAGAAAATTATGATATTCAGAAATATCCTGTTTTAATTATTGACAATAAATATGTAATTAATAGATTAAGTTCAGTTGAAGAACTTGAAAATTATTTTTCCTAGTATATTTTCAACAATAGAAATATTAAAAAAAGGCATTTTCTCTATTTTTTTATGGAATGTTTTATCTGCGGGATTAATGGAGAAAATGCTGTTCTTTTTAGCGCAATTGTACAAGAAGGGGTTGTGCCGGTTTGTGAAGAGTGTTCTATTAAAGAAAAAATTTTAGTTATAAAAAGAGTTGGACAACTTAGGGAATCTGAAAGAAATCTAACTGTTTACGAGAGACTTTCTCAAATGGCTGGGCTTGATCCAGTTGGGCATAAAGAAAAAATAATAAAAGAAGAAAGAATTGAATTAAAAAGACAAGAGAGAAGAAAACCAACTGGCCCCACAGGGGTCTCCTCCGGAGTAAAAAAGGATTTATCTTTTCCAAATTTAAAACAAATTAAACCCCAATTTGAAAAAGGTCTGATTAGAAATTATCACTGGACAATTTTTAATGCTAGAAGAGCTATGAAGCTGACGCAAAAACAACTTGCAGATGAAATTGGAGAGCCAGAAGCATCCGTTAAATTAGTTGAAAGAGGAATTTTGCCAGACAACTATCTGCCATTTGTAAGAAAACTCCAAACTTATCTAAGAATAGCTCTTTTTGACAATCAATTCAAAAAAGATTCTAACTTAAACGGAGACGCTCTAAAAGTTGACGGAGTTTCTTTTGAAGAAGAAAAAGAAAAATCAAAGATTCCATACTGGAAAAGATTAGGATTTCTTCAAAGAAACAGAGAAAAAAGAAAATCTCAGGAATTAGAACAAAAAGAAAATAAAGAGCAAGAAGAAACTGGGATGAGAAAACTAAGCCAGGACGAAATGGACAGAATAACATTTAGTAAAGAATTTTAGACTCTGCTTGAAGTTTAGATTTTTATTGAACAACAAAATTGTTTTGATTAACCCAACTTATCAAACTTTGCTGTAATAGTAATTTTATTAATTAATTCTGCAAATAAAAAAGGAACAAAAAATGAGAATTTTTTGACGAACTCTGCTCACGACCTCGCTCGAATTGATGAAGGATAAGTTTGCCTCGCGAAATCGCTCGCCCAAGATGAGTCAGTTGAAATGAGCAGGCATTTAGAAATAAGATTTATCATATTCAATCTAAAATAATGGAAAAGCTTATGAAGATAATAAATAATAAAATTAAATAATAAAAATGAACTTTCAATTTTATCTGGAAAAATTATTCGCGTCTGATGAATTTAAGAAATTTAAAGAAGAAAATAAAGATGCTTACTTATGTTCTGGATTTTTTTCAGTTGACAGGCAGGGAAAAGACAATCAACAGCATCTGGATTTTTATATTCCTTTAACTAAAGAAATATTCAGTTTTCAGCTGGAAAAAGATGAATCTTCTCCATTAAAAAATTATGATGAAAAAATACCCGAGAGATTAGAAGAGAATTTTGATTTTGATTTTGATGAAATTGAAAATATAATTATAAATAAAATGAAAGAAGAAAATGTCAATAAACAAATTCAAAAACTTTTGTTTTCCCTGCAAAAAATGAAAGAAAAAAACTTTTTAATTGGAACAATCTTTATTTCTGGAATGGGTCTTTTGAAAGTCACCATTCTTTTAGAGGAAAATAAGATTATTGATTTTGAGAAAAAATCTATTTTTGATATGTTTAAGATAATTAAGAAATAATTAAATTTATTGAAGATAATTTTCAGATAAGGATTGAATGAAATGAAGCAGGAACAAAAAATATATCCTAAGGAAGGGCATAAAAGAAATTTTTTGACAAACTCGCCCAGGCGTGGTCGAGTTAAAGAAATAATATTAATTCTATAATAGTAACAACATAAAAGTTTAAAAAAGCTGGGTTATTAAAGAAAGGATGAAAACTTTAAACAAAATTTTATTGGGAATTAGCTTGACTTTTGGAGCATTGAATCAGGTAAAAGCCCAATGTCAAGAGTATAATCATGATCAAGATGATTTTCAGGAAGAAAAAATCTGCTGGAAAAAAGAGGGATTTGAGGGATTAACTTTAAAGCCGACTGAAAAGAAAGTGGGAATTACTATTATTCGCTATTCTGATGAAGATGGAGACAATTTTTATGAAAATATAAAGATATTTAATTGGGATTACAAAAGCAATTATGTAGCAATAGATGGTCTAAATATTGAAAATTTTTATATTAATAAAAGTTCAGGGGAAATAAGTTATAATAAAAAAACCTGCATATTAACTAAACCTGGATGGAATGAATTTTATGGTTCTAAAACTCTTCGTGAAGCGGTAATGACAGAAATTCCAGAAGGTTTTAAAAGACGCTGCCAAGAACAAAAGTATTATTCTTTAACAAAAGAAGGAATTTATTCTCTTTTCCCTGGATATTGGGCTTTTTATGGAGGATTTGGGGAGAGAGTTAGAAAATTAATAAATGCAGGAAAAGATTCAGTTGAATTAAATAATATGATAGGTAATGAAAGATATCTTCAGAAAAATCGCAGGAAATGAAGAATATATAAATTTCAAAAATTTTAAATTAAGATGAAAAAACTAAAAAATATTTTATTAGCAACAACCTTTGGATTGAGTTTTGGAATCAGCAAGGGATATTCTCAGGAAACATCAAGAAAATTAATTGATCATGGAGAGTATTATTATTGCTTAAACGGAAAAAGTTACAAGAAATTATGGTCAAAATGGAGTGATGGAACAATGGGATTAGATGACATTCGCACGCCTCAAAATGATAACGACTGCCAAGAAAATAGTGTATTCCCTAAAACAACTCAAGATAAAATGCGCAAAAAAGGAGGACAATATGAATTAGAGGATTGGAAGTCTAACTATTATTCTACTCCTGGAGGGTTTGTGCCTAAAAATTCCCTACCTCAAAATAAACCAAGCACAAATTACAATTACTTCACACCAAAAACTAATAAAAATTTTGATTTAAATAATGCTTTAAATACTGCGCTTGTCGTTGGCGGAGCAGCGTTAATTCTTAATGAACTTTTTAAACCGCGCAATAAAGCACCTGTAAATAATTTTTCAAATAATTATAATTCTCCCGCTCAACCAATCTATAAAAGTCCGTCAGAATCATCCTGGGATTGGCAAGATAAAAAATCTGAAGAAAGCTTATTGGAAAAAAAGTCAGGAGTAATAAAAAGAGTGGATGAAGATTTTTGGGGGGAAATTAAAGATAAAAAATTAGAATCCAAAAAAATAGCAAATGAAAGATCAAAAGAACTTAGTGATTTTGTGGAAAAACAAATTGAATACTCTCCAAAAACAAAAAAATGGTTTGATGAAGAAGTAAAAAAAGCGGATGAGTTTTATAAAGAATTTTACAAGGCAGATCCAAAAGCATATGCTGAAGCGCAAAAACTTGATGACTTACATAAAGTAATTAGTTATAATGCATATCAATCAGCGAAAGATTATACTGCAGCAGGACCGGTTATGGAAGGTATGGAGACCTATAATGAAATTAAAGAAAAAGGTATGAAAAATTATTGGAAAGATGAAATAAAAAGCGCAGAAGAATTTTATAAAGAAAAAGGATATTCTGTAGAAACATCCTATAAAGTTGTTGGAACGGGGGTTAAAGGATATAAAGCAGGTGGAAATATTCAAAACCCAATAACAATAGATGAAAAAATTCGGAAAGTAATTGGTTATGAAGTTTATAAAAAGGTAAAAGAGATTAATCCAAGTGGCGCAGGAACAGTAATTGAAATCAAGGAAAAATATTTTCCAGAAAAAGCAACAAATTGGTGGGACAAATAATTTATAAGTTGATATTCTTTTGAATTAAAATGAGAAAAAATAGGGGGGCGATGGAATTGTCGTTTGGAATGCTCTTTTCAATTATATTAATAATAATCTTCATTGCATTTGCCGTTTATGGAATTACAAAATTTCTGAACCTGCAAAAAGATATACAAACAAAAACCTTTGTTGATAATTTAAATTATGATATTGATAAATTATGGAAATCTCAAGGCGCGCAGCCAGTAACTTACGCTGTCCCGGGAAATGTTGAAAGAGTTTGCTTTAGTGAGGATGAATTTGAAAAAGACATTGACCTAGAGATCAGAGGAGAAAAATCTATTGAGACATATGATATAAAACATGCAAAACTTTCAGAGGATTTCTCTAAAGGTCAGGGCGGGAATTGCATTTCTGTTGAAAAAGGGAAAATAGCTCTTCAGCTAGAGAAAGAGTATAAAGAAATTTTGGTTACAATTGGGAAATAAATATCTGTTGTAAAAAAGATATTAAATACTTAATTCGGATTCAGAAAAGCCGTTATTGATAAACTATTTTTAATTAAAATTTCTCGCTTTCCTAAATCCTCACATTAATCACTATTTCATCAACTGCAATCTCGGGTTTATGCCTGACACGTTTTTTGGTCTTTTCTTTAACTAATTCAATAAATCCAAATCTCTCAAGAAGTTTAATATCTTCAACTACTGACTTAAAATTTCTTTTGAGTTTTTTAGCAAGTTCATAAATTGATTTTGGCTCTTGAGTTTTGATAACGTGCAACATTCTTGCTTTTTCATTATTCAGCAGCTGCCTTAAAGCAGACAATCCTTCAAAGTTATAATCTGATTTAGAAATTTGCTTGTCTTTAATTAAATTAAATATTCCTTTTGATTCTTTTATTGTTATTTCTCTTGTTTTTGAAGCCATTTTATAAATTTTTATTTATTTCGTAATCATTTTTACATATATGGGATTTCTTAATATATATCTAAAGTATATATTAGTTTCTTAATAAATTTTTTGCTTTAGAGAATTAAAATTAGATGTACAATTGAAGTAATAACACAAGGTTTATAAATAAAACCTTTAAAAAAGAATGTTTTTTAGCGTCTTGGTGATTGAAAAGCAGTAAGCTTTTTAAAGAAAAAAGAAATACTAATAATTACATCTTAACTAATTATTAAGGTGACAAATCTACAGGGAATAGATTTAATATCTACCTTGTGGAAATGTTTCAACATTCAGCCTCCCTGTGCTGTAGTTGAAAAAAATAAATGTTGCCATCGGCAACATGCGGGGTGAAATATTCCCTATATCCAAACGGCAAAAAAATTTGCCAAATGAAAGGAGGTTTATAAAAAATAAAAATGAAAATTAATTTTAGAAAAATCTCAGCTGCGGCTGCTAGTTTAATTATAACTGGTATGTCTGCAGGATTCGCTGCTGCTGCAAATTACCCTGCTCCTTTCGTAGAAGCTGGTGTAGCTAATGTAGCAATTGTTTCTGGTTCAGGTACTGGAGTTTCTGCTCTTGATGCTGTTGAAGCTGGAAACATTCAAGCAAATCTTAATCTGGGAATAACAAGTACTACCTCTACTATTAGTGGAGATGCTAAGCAATTAGACAAAACAAGCGATCATATAAATATAGGTGATGCATTAAACGGACCTTTTGGTTCAACTGTTGATGACAGCGACTTAGATTTATTAGCTGATGGTGTTTATGTTGCTGACGACTCAGATACATTTGATTATGAACAAAGAGTTACTTTAGGTAGTCCAGAATTAACTCATTTCAGAGATTCTGATTATGAGAGTTTAATTGGCGCTAGTGATAAAACTCCAACTATTGGAATAAATATCACAAGCAATCAATTTATTATGAACTATACTATTGATTTCCTTGATGACGCAGAATCAGATGTAGTAAGTTCTGAACTTAATGACCTTGAAGGAAGTTTCTTACCTTTATTCGGCAAATCATTCTATGTCTCAGATTGGGATAATGGAACTGTTGCAGGAGTAACAGGAAAACTTACTTTACTTGACTCAGGCGCAAAAGGAGTTGTTAAAGAGGGTGAAGTTACAACAATACCTCTTGGAGCAAATTCTTACGATATTGCAATTGATTATATCGATGCTGATAGTACGGCATTGTCAGTTAATGGTTTTATCACTTCTGATTTAAAAGAAGGTGAAACTGAAAAATTAGCTGATGGAACATTTGTAGGAGTTACTGATGTTAGAAGACTTGAAGTTGGCGGAGAAATTGGTACAGTAGAATTTAGCTTAGGTTCAGGAAAACTTGAACTTGAACATAATACTGAAATTCAATTAAACGACGACACTGTATCTGATGTTAGATCATATCTACAACATGGAGCAGGAGGGTCTGGAACAGCTAAAGTAGACAAAATTGTAATTGAATGGAAATCAGATGCTGATTCATTTATTACGCCAAAATCTGAACTTACTCTTCCAGGAATGGGTGGTTTGAAATTCAGTATGACTGAATTTGTAAGACCTACAGAGGAGTTGATTAAGGTGCAAAATGACGGTTCTGATACTGTTGAATTAAGAGTTCCAATTAAAGATGGAAACGCTGCAATTAACTTGTTATATGCAAACAAAACGGTTTCAAACTATTTTGGTATTGGTGAAGCTTCTGATAAAAGACTTGCAACCTCTCCAACAGGAAGAATGACTTTCTGGGAGAAAAAAGATAATGCAGATTATCATGCATACTTTGTAGCAAGTTTTAATGACTCTGATAATGGAGAATCTTATTTATTAGATTTAAGACCAAGAGCAGATACTGGAAACAACAGAAATGAAACAGATGTTTACAATGTAGTAACTGGAGAAATGGAAGCTACTGACAAAATAGCTGCTGACCAAGTTACTGTAGGAGATGTTTCATTTACTATTGAAACAGTTTATGTAAATGCAACTGATGAATATGTGAATATAACTGCAGGAAGTAATACAGTTTTCAACACTGTTTATTCAACAGGTGGATTGAGAATTTACTTACCTTGGTATGCAGGAGGAACTGGTATGGGTGCTAATCAACTACATTTAAGTGAAATAGATGGTGCTCAGAATGATAGTGCTTCATTACATGGATTGTTTACTAATGAACCAACAAATGCAATAGGTGCATTAGGTAATGGTTCAGCACAAGCAGGACATAACAATGTAACATGGTATCTAACTATGGATGATGAAGATAAAGATGATAACATTGCTGGTGGAAGTGCATTTGAGGTAAGACTTGAATTTAACACCGACAGTAAAGTAGAAATTGACCAGGTGAATACTAGTGGAGTATTCGCAGCATCAGGTGGAACATGGGGTATTGAACAAGCAAGTACTGACGCTTATGAAACATATGTCAGAGACGACGTTGCAACAAAGTTAGTACATTTCACAAATCCTGACCAGGATTATGTTGAAATTTATTATCCAACTGCGGCATCTCAATCTTATGCAAAAGTGTTCTTAACAGACATTACTGCAACAAGTGTGCCAGAAGGAGGAGCTGTTTTAGTTAAAGATACTGAAGTTAGTTCTGTAGCAACAAAGAATCTTATTATTGTTGGAGGAAGCTGTATTAATTCAGCTGCTGCAACATTAGTTGGAGGTGCTTTCTGTGGAAGTGCATGGACTGATGCGACAAGCGCAGGTTCAGGGCAATTCGTAGTTAAAGCATATCCTGATTCAACATTAACAAGCGCTCTAGCAATGCTAGTTGCTGGTTATGAAGCTGCAGATACTCAAGCTGCAAGTACCTATGTAAGAACACAGACTTTTGATACAAGCGCTGTAGCTTATACAGGACCTGTAGTAGGTGTCTAAACCCAAAAAAATTTTTTATTTTTTTTATTCTTTTTCTTTTTTTTAAGAACTTAGTGAGAACTATTTGTGAGTAAAGAACTAAATTATAATCTTAAGAACACACTTCAAAATTAATTAAAAATTCTTTCTTTAACTCGACCACGCCTGGGCGAACGACTTCGCGAGACAAACTTATTTTTATTAATTCGAGCGGGGTCGGGAGCAGAGTTTGTCAAAAAACTTCTTGTTTTTTGTTCCTTTTTTTATAAAAAATCATAATCTTAAGAACACACTTCAAAATTAATTGAAAATTCTTTTTTGGATTTTGATTTGTAAAAACTTTGAGAGCTGCCTTTACAATCATTTGTAAGATTTCCTTCCCGAATATTTAATGTCAGCTCATCTTTTGTATTTATTATTAATTCGTATCCTTTATTTGGTCTGTCTTCTCCAATTGGCCAGGACTCTTTTAAAATATCCGTCAGAGTTTTATTTAATACTTCACAAGTGTTCTCGTTATTTGAGCATTTCTCTTTAATATCACATTCAAAAACAAGGTCCTGAATACTTTCAAATTTTTTGATTCCTGAAGAGGTCTGACAAGCCGTAGTATATTGCAAAGTTGATTGCAAGAAACTATTTACTTCATAACTTTCGGTTGATTCTGTTTTTGATTTGTTTAATGAAAATGCCAAAAAAACCAGCAAAATAATAGATACTAGAATAATTATTAAAGCAAATCCCACCATCTCTTCTTGCGAGCGTTTGCACGAGACAAACTGATTAGAATAATCTTTTAAATAATTACGAGTGCAGATGGGAGTAGAGCGTTTTGATTTATTTTTTATCATTGTATTTTTTCATATTTTACAAGTATTTTTCCTAACTCGCATTTATCATAAACTATGTTAGTTTCAGAGTCGTATTCTTTTCTGCATAAAGAAACAAAATTTTCTGCAGAGATGCCTGTTGCTTTTGGAATAAGTTCTAAAGTATCACAATTAGGATAGTTTGCGCTTGCGCATATGAGGTTTTTGTTTTCTGGATAAACTTTTATTATTTCAATTCCGGAAACTCCCCAAAAATTTTTATATTTATTTATATTATTTTTTAGAACAAATACTTTATCTAAATCAATGCAATTTTCTTTGCTTTCAAATACCTGTCCGCATGAGAATTCAGGGGAATTAGCTAATTTTGAAACTAACAAATTTGCATTTTCTTCTTGCAAAGCAGTTGCTTTTTCTTTTAATCCAGAAAATCCAACAGTTAAAATAATCAAACCAACTAAAGCAAAAAATATCATGATAGCAATTAACATAAAAGCCATTTGCTGAATTTTCATCTGGGATTTTTTATTTACCATAATGCGCATTTTGAATATTCATTTTTATTTTTAATATCTTCAACCAAGTCAGAGACATCATTTATTATTTTGTAATCTTTAGCGTTCTCTAAATTGCCAATTAATAAATCTAAATCAACAGCCAGTTCTCCCGCGCAATTTTTCTGAGATACCAATAATTCTTTCTCTTTATACAATTCAGCAAGCTGTTTTGTTCTTTTCATTAATCTTTTAACCTGGCATTCATATATTTCTTTGTCAGAAAAAATTGCAGCATACATTAAAGCGTCTTCTTCAAAATAAGATTTGTCTTCGCCTTTTTGCACATATTTTGAATTGTAATTCACATTAATGCCGCAATTTTTATTAAAACATACTTTTATTGTTTTATCATCCACTTTTGAACAATTCGCGGCTAAATTCCCCTGATTTAATTGCAAGATTTCTTCTGCAATATTTTCAGGAGCATTATCAAAACAATATTTTTCATTTTCAGAAGTAAGATAAATTAAATCTGAAACTTTAAATGGAAATTCAAATGGCTTTGAAAAAATATAAAATTTTTTTCCTTGCGTTGAGGACTTAGAAAAAATATATTTATTTTCAAAACTTGATTCAACTCCTGGGATAGTCCATTTATTAAAACTGAATTCAGAAGTTTGTATCCCCTGTTTTCCGAAATTTCCAGAAACAGAGCATTTATTAAAAATTCTTGTTTCAACTCTTAAAAGCAATGGCGTTGATATGGCTGATCCAAAACCAATTTCAAGAGGATTTAATAAAATTCCAAGTTCTTTTGCTCCCACAGCCTGCCCTTCTTGCTGACCGATTTTAATAACTTTTGTCGCTCCGAGGATTGCTAAAAAAATAATTACTGCGCCGACAATAATTGCAAAAAGCCAGCCAAATGAGATGTTTAATTGCCCCCTTTCATTTTTCATAATACCCTAAATAAAAAGAAGTTTATTAATTTAATTAATTCATTTGTTTGTATTGTTATAAGACCAAAAGTTTTTATATTATAAACTTTAGTTGTTAAGATATAAAAATGATAAAAAGAATAGTTTCAAAATCAGAACAAGAAAAAAAGCGAAAAAGAAATTCTATGATCATTGGAATAATCTTAATAATCGTGATGTTTGGAAGCGTGTTTGGAATAGTTCTTAATTCATTTGGGGGGGATTCTTCTGGAAAAAATAAAATAGAATATAACGGATATAAATTCTTAAATGAAAATGGCTTGTGGCGGGTTTCAGTAGGAGAAACTAATTTTATATTTAGATATTTTCCAACTCAAACAAATAATATAACAACAAATTTAAAAAATGTAAATAATTATTATAATAGACCTCTCTATGTATTTTCTGAAGATTTGGAATCTGAAGCTGAAGTATATAGAAATTTACAGCAAATAGCTTCAAGAATGCAATCAGCATGTTTTAACAATGAAACCTGCAAAGGAGATTTTCCAATAAAAACTTGCGCTGATAATTTTATAATAATTAAAAATGGAACTGAAGAAATAACTCAAATTGAAAACTGCGTCTATATAATTGGAGAAAAACAAGAACTATCAAAATTAACTGATTCATTTCTTTATGATATATTAGATATAAAATAATCAAACTTAAAGGCTGAAAACAAGAAATTTTCGCCTAAACTTTCTCTACGAAAAAGATTTAAATGGAAACAAAAAAAGGAGTTTTTTGACAAAACTTTCTCTACGAAAAAGATTTAAATGGAAACAAAAAAAGGAGTTTTTTGACAAAACTTTTTCTATCGAAAAAGATTTAAAGGAAGAATTCTAAAAAATATAATGAATAACGACGATAATCAACTAAATAAAAAAATAGAAACTGAAAAAGATAAAAATCTTTCAGCTGAAGAAGCATTAAACGAAATTGAAGGAAAACCAAATAAAACCCAAACAGAACAAGAGAGAAAACAATTAAGAAATGTGCTTCTTGGACTTGGAATTTTTGTAATTTTAATTATCCTCGCGGTTTTTTTTATCAACTCAATTAAAAGTTTTGAATATAAAGAAACAAAATTTGATATAGTCAGAGAGGGGGATTTAATCTTATATAATACAAAAGTCGCTTTGTTTAATGAAAAAGGGGAGCATTACCAGAATTATAACTTTTTTTTAAGAAATGACCCAAGAAAATCAAAGGTAAATTTTAATGGAGAACTTGAATTAAAAAAACTTGTGGTGATTAATTCAGAAGAAGAATTTAACTGCGACGGCGATGGAATAATTGCAGTTCTTAATTTAAGACAGCTTTATGAAATTCTTGGGGCAAAAGTAGTCAAGGACGAAAATGCAACCTGCGATTCAGAAGGAAAATATATGTATATTAATTTAAAAGAAGGAAAAGAAACAAGAATAGAGCAAACAGGAACGGCTTGCTATGATATTTTAATAAATAATTGCGAGATTCTTGAAGGAACAGAAAAGTTTATGGTTGAAACTTTTGCTAAAGTGAATGAATAATTAACTAGACAATGTATTTTTATTTCTGAGTTTTATCCATATAAAATAACCTATTAAAATAATCAATAAAAAAATAGAAATAACTAAAAATACTAAAGTCATATTTGAACTTATTAATTCTAAATTATTTCCAAAAATATATCCTAAATAAATCAAGATTGCTATCCAAATTCCAGCGCCTAAAGAAGTGAACAAGCAAAATTTAAATAAATTCATCTTAGAAAAACCTGCTGGAAGAGAAATTAACTGCCTGACTACCGGAATAAATCTCCCAATAAAAGTTGTTATCGCCCCATGATTTTTAAAATAATTATCTGATCTTTCCAGCCCTTTTTTCCCTAAAAGAAAAAATTTCCCATATTTTAAAATTAAAAAATTAATTGTTTTCCGTCCTAAAAAAAATGCCAAAAAGAAATTTATCAACGCTCCAACCAAGCTTCCTAAAAGACCTGCAAAAAAAACCCAGAAAAAAGTCATTTGTCCAGTAGCAATCAACGCTCCTGCAGGAATCATAATAATTTCGCTTGGAAACGGGATAAATGAACTTTCTATTGTCATTCCAATAAAAATTCCCAAATATCCGAATTTTGCAATAATTGCCAACAACCCTTCAACAATTTGGTTAAAAAATTCAATCATTTTCTAATTGTTTTAGATAAATATTTTATATCTGAATATACTGGAATTTCTTTAATCTTAAATGCTTTGACTTCAATAAACCAGATTAAAACAACAAAGATTGTAGTCCCGAGATACCAAAATAATTTATGAGTTATATTAAACAAATTCTGATTTTCCGGCAAATAAACAAAAATTAAAGATAAAATAAGAATTCTAATAATATTTAAAATCAATAAAAAAGAAAAAGAAAACAAAATCATCTTAACTCTTTTTTTAATTTTTATTTTAGGAATTGATAAATTAAGAATAAATAAAAGATAATATGCAGAACCAGCAATACAGGCAGGAATTATTTCTATAAAGAATTCATTTGATATTTGGAAGGTATCTCCAACTAATAAAACTTCCTTAAAAAAGATTTTGAATAATCCAAACACGGGATAAACCGTTGCAGGCGTAAAAATAAAATAAAAAATAAAAAGATTTGGGATAGCGATTAGAACAATAATCAAATATCTAATGAAAATTTTTAGAGGATTTTTCACCTCTTTTAAAAAGGTTAGTTATTTAAATAATTTGATATTTGGTTAAATTAGATAGAATATGAAAAATAACCAAAGGTCATACCCAAGGAGGGCACAAGAACCTGCAAGCAGGCAAGAACCTCTTCGAGGCAAAAATTTAGCTATTCTTTTTATAGCGTTAGGTTTTGCAGTTATATTGAGTTTTGTTTTTGATAATTTAATTGTTCAAAACATTTCAAAATTAAAGAATCTATTTTTAGATGAAGTTTTCTTGGGAATAACTTTTATTAGCTCAGAAATAATAATTTTCTTTTCTTTAACAAGCTTATTTTTATGGCAGGAGCATAAAAGAAAATGGATTTTGCCTTTATGGCTGACTCTTGCAGCATCAGCAATAATAAGTTTTTTGCTTAAAGTTGCTGTTCAAAGATTAAGGCCTTTTCAACAGGATTTAGTTTCTATTCCTGAAATGCTCGCAAGCAGAAGCTATGAAATCTGGAATTTTTCTTTTCCTTCATTTCAGGCAATGCTTGTTTTTTGCGCTCTTCCGATAATTTCAAAAGAATTTCCAAAAATTAAATGGTTTTGGATTGTTTTCGCAATATTAGTTGCATTTTCAAGGGTTTATTTTGGGATGTAATTGTTGGAGGAATTTTAGGATATTTAATTGGGGTATTAGTGATTAAATTGGAAAAGAAAAAGAAATTAATAAAAAGGATTTTTGGGAGATGATTTTTTGTACAATTTTCTTAGAAATAAAAATAGCTCGCCACCTTCGTGGCTCGAATTGGTTTATAATTACTCCATAACAGCTTTTTATTAAGTATATAATTCACAATCTTGCTACAGGCAATAAACTTCTCTAATTGCTGCGAAATAGACTTTGTCATATTTCTTCGCCGAAGAGGATTATTACTGCCATTCAAAATTTTTAAAGATTAATTCTTAATGAATGTTAAATAATCGATAATAAAATTAGATTTTTGGTAGAATATAAATAAATCCGAGTTGCCTCGCAACGAGCAATTTCACAAAATCAAATATTCAAAATAAAAAACACTCAGAAAAAATTATTTCCTTGAGGCCTTAACAATAAGCACAATAATTATTGCGATTACAATTGCGCTGATTAAAGCAATTAATATTGCAACTAAACTATCGCTGTCAGAAATATTGAATCCTTGTTTGCCTTCAATTCCAACCTGAACTGGCTGAGTTTTAAGAAGTTTTCCTTCTGAAGAAGCTTCTATATTGAAAGTTTGATCTCCTGAAATTTTTTTGTCAACATCTAAAGTTATCCAGATGTCTCCCGATTGTCCAGCAGCAAGTGTTAAAGTGTTGTTTACTTTAGCATTTAAAGCCCAAGCAGAATATCCTGAAACTGCAAAAGTATAATCTGTTTTTTCTTTTCCTGTATTTGTAATTGTTGATTTAACAACTAAAGGTTCTCCAGCTTTTCCACCAGATTCTAAACTAGCAGAAATAGTTAATTGAGGAGGAACACAATTCCCGCTTACAGTTAAAGGGAAAATGAAAGTATCTTTTGAAACTTCGTCGTATTTAGATTTGTCTGCATTCCAGTCATAGTATGTTCTCATATCTAAATTATAAATTTTTTCGCTAACACCTGCTGGAATTTTAAATGTAAATGTAACCTGAGTCACTTCTCCCTGACCTAAATCTCCAACAATTGTTTTGTTCTCGCTAACTCCAAGTTCAGAATTGAAAAGAGTTATTTTTATTTGGTCTTCAAAATCTTTATCTCCTATATTCCAGATATTAGCTGAGAATGTAACTTCATCTTCGCATTGAGCTACAGCTGGCAAAGGAAGTGTTGTTTCGTCAACGACAACTGCTTCATCGTCGCTTGGCAAATTAATTGAAATGTCTGCAAAATATTTTGAAGGACCGAAACTAGTCAAATCAGCTGAATAATCTACACAGTTTGCAGATTCTCCTCCAGAAGGATATGCTTTTACTTTAACTTTATAATTTCCATCAGCGCTGAATTCTGCAGGGTTTACTCTAAATTCAAAAACATGTTTAGCGTCGTCACCTTCTTCAACATCTCCGAATTCAAATTTCTCCGCATCTTCACTTGTCCAAATCATATCTCCTGCAACATTTTGTCCAGTGCTACTGAATATTCCTAATTCAAATGTAAGATCATTTAAGTCATATGCTCCATTTGCTGAAGCCCTGTTATTATCAAATTCAACTTCAATTTCAATATTATCTAAAGGAAGCCATTCATTATCCTCTCCATTTCCTTTGTTTGCAATATCTACATTTAAATCTAAATTAGCAGAAGAAGATGCAAGAGAAGAGCAAAAATTAGGATTTGAAACTGAGACGCTAAGAGGCAAACTTGTTGAAATAATTGATTGTGATGCTCCTAAATTGTCGACAGGTGTTCCAGATATACTTAAAGTTCCAGTATAAGTTCCTGCAACCTGAGATTGTGGAACGGTAATTAATACTGATTTTAATACGCTTGGATTTGGATCAGTGGTTAAATTAGTTAACATAAAAGGAGTAAGAGAAACGGAGCTTGTGAAAGTTAATCCGGTTGAAGTATCTGTAAAGATTATTGAAGATGGAGAAAGACCGATAGCTGTAACATTCCAGTTGTTGTTAATAATATCTCCAGCTGTTTCATTTACTTTGAACTGAACATTAAAAGATACTGAGCCACTTCCGCTATTTCCTGTTTCTACAGAAGCCGCAGTTCCAGCAACATTTGTAAATGCAATAGCAGCTGCGCTAAGAAAACCTAAAACAAATACCATTGCAAAAATACTTGCAATCATTAAGATAGTACTTTTCTGTCTCATTTTGATGTAATTCTTTAATTAAGACACTTTATAAAGATTTCCATTCTCCAAAAGATATGTTGTTTTATGTGTTTTATAATTTAGAGGACGAACAAACTAAACTTTCTTTTCTTGAGGATATAATCCAAAAGCATGACCCTTAACATTGTTGTTCCAACAGTCGCTAAATACAACTAATCTGAAGTCAAAGAGCCAGCTCCCGTACAGGGCGGACATTCTTGTTTTTTCTTCATCAACAGAATCAAAAGAATAAATGTAAGGTTTATTTTTATATTTTGAAGAAACTTCTGTTATTTTTTCTGCGCCCTCTTTTCCATACATTTCACGAATGTAAGGATTTTTTCTAAATTCTTTTGGAGTTTGTTCATTAATCTTATATCCAAATGGAACAAACTTAACTAAAAGATCATTTTCCTGCAATCTTCTAATTAAAGAATTTTTATTCATAATCAATTTTCCATTTGTAATTTTTGGATTATATTCAATAATAACTCCGTTGTTAATCTCTTCATTTGATTTTGGAAGATTAAGATTTCCTGTGAATTCCAAAATCCAGCTATCTTTTATAATTTTAATCATTTCCAATCCGTATTTTCCTTCTTTGTTTTGAAAAATATCATAAATTAATGAAGCTGTTTCTGGAGAGGTTGGTCTTTTTAATTTAGCTTTATCAATTTGTTCTGCAATATTTCCATGAGTTCCATTAAATGAAGAATCCTGAAAAGTAATATTTCCTTTTTCATGAGGAACAGTTAGATATGTTTTTTCTATTTTTGCTTCCATGAGAGTTATAGAAAAACATATTTAATAAATCTTTTGGATATGTTACTTTTTTAAAAGTACAACATTAACTATCCTTTATATTTCTTAAGAACATCTATTTCTTTTTGCGCTCTTTTTATTCTATCTGTTGCATCCCCAATAAGTTCATCAACATTTTTTGAGTCAAATGCTTTAGGAGATTGAACATCACTTAATTTTGTAACTTTTATTTTACGAGAGTTTGGCGCCTGATAACTTTTAAATATAAAAAATCCAATTGCAAATAATAAGACAAGCGCGCCTATATAATATAACCAAGAAAGATCAGTTTTTGCTGTTTTTTCTGTTTTGTCTTTTTTTTCAAAATTTAAAAAAGATCCGAGAAATCCTGACTTTTCCTCCGTTAGAGTTTCATTAGAGGTTAAATTTGTTTCATCTGCTGTTGCTGTTTGATTAAGTTCTTCTGTAGAATTAACACCAACTGTAGAATTAGTTATACTAATATTGCTGTCAATTCCAGTAACTGTTCCATTAACCTTTGGAGTTTCTCTAATTTCATATCCATTTGGAATAATCTCTAGATAAACGGGGTCTCCTGCAACATAGTTTTCCCTGTATTTTTCAGAAGAAATTGTTTTGTCTGATTTTTTTAAAACAACCATTAAATCAAAAACAAGAGCATCTCCAGAATAAGTGAATATTGCATCTCCATAAGCATCAGAAGTTTTTTTGTAAATTGCATAAGCGCTGTAATCTGCGTCTGGATCTAAAACAGTTAAATGAACTTCAGTAAAAGAAGGAGTTTTAATTTTAATCTCGGTGTCTTGAGCTAAAACAAACTGCGTAATAAATAAAAAGAAAAAGAAAACAACTAAAAACTTTTTTAACATACTAATATTGATAAAATATAGTTTATAAATTTTTTTATATTGGGTTGATTAGTTTAAATTTATCTTGTAATGTTGGAACAGAAAAATATTTATATAAATTAAACTTAGAAAATATAGATAGTATTAAAAAATGGTATTAAAATCTAAAGCAAATTCAGGAAAAATTTGTATTAGATTTTTTAAAAAATGGTATTAAAATCTAAAGAAAATGTTATTAGCGCATGGGCTTTTTTAATTGGAGTTGTGCTTGCTGCAATGGTTGGAGTGTTTAGCACCCTAATTAAAATTCCGTATTTAATAAAATACAGTGCGCAAATTTACGGGCTTTTAGCTCTTATAGGGATAGTTGTTGGAAGCTTCATAAAAGTTGAGGGAAAAGAAAACCACACTTTTCTTATTGCCGGGACTGTCTTAGTAATAATAAGCAAATTTGGAAGAGAAAGTGTAAGCGGTTCATTAATCGGGCTTGGACTCGGGGATGTTGTTTCTTCTATTTTTGGAGCTTTATTGATATTATTTATTCCTGCAACGATAATTGTAGCTTTGAAAACAGTGTTCAGCATTGCGAAGGTTTAAACTTTGTTATAAAAATAATTTATACCTAAGAATTACGAAACAATCTATCTTTTTAATAAATCTAGAATTAATTTATCTAATAATCATCAAATTTGCTTTTAGCAGGTTTTGCTGGAGGAAGTTCTTTATGAATTTTAGCAAAAGATGGCGTTGCGACAACAAGATTTTCATGTCCTGCAATACTGCCTCCGAGGGCATCAATAGTCTTTTTAATTTTAGATACCGCTCTCTTTAATTCAACAGGATCTTTTTGTTTTAAAACTCTGAAATCAACAATTGCGATAGTATATCCATCTCTTAAAGCATTTAAGATAACATTTACATCTTCATACTGATTTAATGTAAATAATTTTACAAGAATCTTTCCTTGTTTAGCTCCTTCCTGTTCCAAATCAATTTCAAGGTATTCGTCCTCTCCAGATTCTCCAAGAGCGCCTGAAAAAATCCTCTTTATTTTGTCCATAACCATATTAAATTATAATTGGCTTGATTTATAAATATTTCGGGTTTAAGATATATATTATTTTCTTAATATTTTTCCTCGAAGCTGTTCAAGATTTTCGGAAAAAGATTTTTCCTGCTTTTCAAGATTTGAAATTTTTAAATTTAAAAATTTCTCCTTTTCAGAAAGTTCTTCCAGTATCTTAGATTTAGGCACTCTAATCATAAGCTGGCCAATTAATTTATAAGCATCTTCTTTAGAATTTTCTATTTCTCTTAAAGCAGACTGCGTCTCTGTCAGCTCCATCTGAAAAGCTTGTTTTTGAAAAAAAAGATTTTGAAGATTTTGCTCCAAAAATTGCACTTCCTGGATATTTTTAGTTTTATCGTCTGACATTTTTAAATTTTCCGTTTTGTTTTAAGAATAAACTCATTCTACTCATGACCCCACTCGGGTTTTTTTAAATTTGGCTTCGCGATAATATCTCGTGAAGTCATTCGGCTTTTACTTTTTTTACTTTTGTTCTTGGCTTATAAAAAATCTTGCTTCCGCAAGTAGGACAGACAAATCTTTTTTTAAGATCATCATCATTTATTTTGTTTTTACACTTAAAGCATTTGTATACAACCATTTTTAGTATTTTGTTTTATTTATCTAATTTAATTGTGTTTTTTAATGTTTTGATTTTATTCCTTTAAATAAAATACTCTTGATGCAAATTTTTTCTTACATTTAGAGCATTTCCAAATTCCTTTAGACGATCTTTTTGCGCCTAATTTCTTGCAGAAAGGACATTGCTGTTTTTTTCTTTGTTTTTCTTCAACTTTAACGAGTCTTACCTTCGGAGTCTTTCCGTATCTTGCTCCAAACCTTCCTGCTGATTTTACTTTTCTTGTTTTTACCATGTTAGATATTATTAGATTAGAAATCTTGTTTTTAAAATGTTTGGGTTATTCTTTATTTAATTTAATAAATTTTAAATTCACAAAACTTTAATAATCCAAATTAAATTAAATTATTATTGGGGCTGTAGTACAGCCTGGTAGTATTCCAGGTTTGGGACCTGGCGACCGCGGTTCAAATCCGCGCAGCCCCATTTTAAATTCTATTAGGATTTGAACTTCAAATCCGAGCAAGTTCACGGAGAGTAAATTATTTTTTATCAATTATCGAGCGGGATCGGGAGCCGAGAGTTTTGGGAAGCGAGAAACATTTTAAATCAATAACGACTTCACAAATCTCGAGCAGCGCAGCCCCATTGAAAAAAATTTTACAAAATATTTTTCCATTAATTAAGTATATAAATTTTAGTTTAACTTAAAAATTATTTCTTTTGTCGAACATAGTGAGACACCGCAGCGAAGCGAGGACTCATGAAATAATAGCGAAGCTATTATTTTTTCTTCATTTCTTTTTTTGGCTTTGCTTCTTCTTTTTTAGCAGCTTCTGGAGCAGCTACTGCAGTTGCAGGAGTTTTTGCCGCTTCGCCTTCTTTAGCAGGAACAGTTGTCGCTGTTGTTGTTGCGCCCTTTGCAGCTAATGCTGCTGCTTCAGCAGCTTCTTTAGCAACCTGTTCTTGTTTAGCCAATTCTTCCTGTTGTTTCTTTACTTTTAAGAAATATTCGTCAAGAGATTTTTTCTTTTCAGGCGAAGTTTCTGTCAGTCCTTTTTTTATTTCTTCAGCAAACTTGCCTTCATCAATTAATTGCCCGACTTCCGAAGCAGGACTATTTTCAACGAGAACTCCCAAGCTAACACAAGTTCCAATTATTGTTTTAACAGAAGATTTCATATCTTTGCAAAGCAAATCATTCTGCTTGGTTTTTGCAATAGAAATAATCTGTTCAATAGAAGCATTTGCAATTTTTTGTTTTTTTTGAAGACCAGAACCTTTTTCAAGCCCTAATTCTTTTTTTAATAATTCTGCAACAGATGGGGAAGAGACCCTGACCTCAATTTTTTTTGTTGATGGCTCTACAAAAATTTCTACAGGCACTTTTAATCCCTTGAAATTTTTTGTTGCATCATTTACTTGCTGAATTATCTGCCCTACATTTAATCCTAAAGGACCAATTTTTTGGGCCAAAGCTGGACCGGGCTGCATTGCCCCTCCATCGATTAAAAGTTTAATTTGAACCATTTTATCTTTATTCTTCCTCTCTCCTTATAACTTTAACATTATCTAACTTAACTGTTACTGGTAGCGGAACAACTGCACCAAGCAAACTTATTACAACTTCTTCTTTTTGTTTATCTATTCTTAAAACTTTTGCTTTTTCTTTTTTAAACGGCTCTGCAATTATCTCGACAAGATCTCCTTCCTGTATTGAAATGGCTTCGACAGAAGGTTTTATCATGTTTTCTATTTCTTCATAATTAAGGGTTTTGCCGATGATTCCTTTGACATACGGAAGATTATAAACTGCTTCTTCTGCTGAATCTCTATCTTCAGCTTCCAAGAGAATATATCCTCTTAAGCCATGAGGTCTTGAAACAGAATATACTTTAATGTTCTTTTTTTCTGCTCTCTCTGATATCATATCGAGGGCTCTTTCTTCTTTGTTCGTCGTTACTTTTATAATGAAAATCATTTTATTTTTAGTTCGCGAGATTGTTCGCACTACCTCTTAATTATCTAAGAAGCAGATATAAATATTTAAAATCAATGGTTTATAAACTTTTACACAAAAATTTTCATGATTAAAGCAATTATAAAACCTATTAGTCCAAGAATTAAAATTCCAATTGCAGAGACCTTTGCAACTTTTTCAAATTCTTCTTTTGTGGGTTTTTTCAGAGTGTGCCAGACGCGCTTGCATTTGCTGAAAAAAGATTTTAGTGATTCCATAATCTAATTATGGAAAAATGGTTTTTAAGGTTTTATTTTTTAAGAATTATTTTTTAGATTAGCCTCTTTTTTTGAATTTATTAAATTAAACGGACAAAACCTTATTCTATCTTGACGGCGCGTACCCCAAGATCAGAACCCGCACTAGACGGATTCCTGCCGCAGTAGAGGTAAGCCCTACTGCCGCCAGCACCGAACCTCGCAACTGAATTGTTATCGCTTTTTGGATACCAATAATATAAACTTCCTGTTTGAATATTTTTATTTGGTAGGCCTTGAGAAGTAATGTTTTTTCCATTAATCCATTCATTTAAATCAATTCCAGGAGTTTTATCTGACATTAAGCAATCTTCTAATTTTTCTTTCTTTGATTCATTTTCAGTTAAAATATATAATTTATCATTTTGTTTTTTGAAATTTGCATCAAGCCATTCTGCTCTCCAAGGATTTCTTACTTCTATAATGTCTTTAAAAATATTTTTATATTCCTGATTGTTTGGTTCTGAAATTAAGTATTTTAGAAATTCCCTGAATTCATTTATTTTTAACATTTGATAATTCTGGCTTTGCAATTCTGTCCAGCAGTCTTTCCAATTTTTTCTTAAGTGAGTTCTTTCTTTTGCAACATAAAGATTTATTGATGGAACATATATGAAATCATTTGTATTTTTTAATTGATTATCTTTATTTACTAAAGAATATTCTATGCTAAGCTTTTCTAATCTTTCCAATGCTGAATTACTTATTTCAATTATTGGCGCCATAGTTTTGTTAATTTTTTATAAATAATTATTCAAAAAATTCAATTCCAAGTTCTTCTTCAAAAAATTTTTCAAAAATTTTTGCATGAGGAACTATTCGAAGAACTCAATTCCAAGTTCCTCTTCAATTTCCTTGTGTTTTAAAGATTCGGTGGAGTCGCTGCCGCCGGTAATTTGCGCGCTTTTAACTCCCGTAACAATTAATAAAACTCTTATTGATTTATCAAGATCTTCTGAAATCTGCGCTCCGCCGATTAATTTTGCTTCCGGATTTAATTTATTGCCGATTGTTTCTATTATTAATTTATATTCATCCAAACTCATATCTGGTCCGCCGAAAACATTGACAAGAGCCCCGGTTGCATTTGAAATATCTACGTCGAGAAGAGGGTTATCTATTGCTTTTTCAACAGCTTCTATTGCTCTGTCTGCTGTATCAGATTCTCCCATTCCAATTAATGAAACTCCGCCGTTGGTCATTACTGCTTTGATATCCGCGAAATCCAAATTTACAAGTCCGTTTGTCGTTACAAGTTCAGTGATTCCTTTAACGGCATTTGTAAGAATCTCGTCGGCAATTTTAAAAGCAGTCTGCAAAGGCAGTTTTGGAGCTAATTCAAGAAGTTTGTCGTTGGGAATTATAATTAAGGTATCAACAAAAGATTCTAATTTTTCCAAACCAAGCATTGCATTTTCAATTCTTTTTTGCCCTTCTATTGTAAAAGGCAAAGTAACGACGGCAATTGTCAATGCCCCGTCTTTTTTTGCAATTTTTGCAATTTCAGGAGCAGCACCAGTTCCTGTTCCGCCTCCCAATCCGCAGGTAATAAAAACCATATCGCTCCCGGAAAGTTTCTTTTTTATTTCAGACATTGATTCTTTTGCAGCTTCTTCGCCAATTTTTGGATTGCTTCCGGCGCCAAGCCCCTGAGTTAATTCTTTTCCAATAAGAATTTTGTGGTCAGCGTCAGTATATAATAAATCCTGAGCATCGGTATTAATTGCAATTAATTCTCCTCCCTTAATTCCGATTTCTTTCATTCTGTTTAAAGAATTATTCCCACCTCCACCAATTCCGATAATTTTGATTTTAGCGACTTGTTTTTTTAAAAGTTCAGCTAATTCCTTATCGATTTCTTTGATTTCTGAACTAACATTATAATCTACCAATTCATCTTCCATGATTAAAAAAAGTTAATTTGATTTAAAAGAATATCTATAATAGAATTGATATTAATTATTTATTTTCTTTTTTTAGTACTTGCTTAGTTTCTTTAGTTTGATTTCCACTATTTGAAGGCGAACTTGTTAAAAAATTTTCAGATTCTTTATCTTTATCCCCCCTTATCTCCAGCTCCATTCCAAAAATTTCCTTAAATTTCTCTTTAAAAATTCCTACAAAAATTTTAAGTTGTTTGTCTGATTCTTGAAGTTCATAAATTACTTTTTTATTATCAACAGAAAATTTAAAATCCTGTTTGAAAATAAAGCTGTTAAATGCTTTGATTTTCTCGTCAATATTCTGAATTATTTTTTTTATATTCACTTCATAAATAACATCTTTTCCTGCAAGAGGATGATTAAAATCAACCAAAACTCTGCCACCGGAAACAGAAAGAACTTTTCCCATTTTTCCGTCAAAATTCAGCATCGCGCCTTGAACGGGATTTATTTTGTGCTGAAAAAAAACTTTTATAGGAATCATTTTAACCGATTCACGGCGCCTTTTTCCAAAAGCATTTTCAGAAGAGAGTCCAATAACATATTTTCCAATCTCTTTTCCAATAAGAAAATTATCAACTCCTTCAAGAAACATTCCTTCTCCGAGGCAGTAGATGAGCGGTTTTGTCTCATGAACATGATCGTTGCTGTGTCCTTGAGAAACATGCAACTTGTCTAATTCTTCTTTTACATTTGAATCAAAAATATCTCCAGTGTCTTTGATTCTTCCAGTAAATTCCATTTCAATAAAATCTTTTTTTTGCAAAGCCATAAAAAAATGGATGATAAAAACCTTTATAAATTTACTTTCTTTTTTTTATATATGGTTTTAAAAATTATCAACGCTACTGAAGCAAAGTCGGGCGCTAATATTATTATCGACGGAATGCCCTGCACTGTAAGGAGCATGGATGTTTCTAAAACGGGAAAGCACGGACACTCTAAATGCCGTTTTGAAGCTATTGGAATGATTAACGGACAAAAAAAAGTTTTTGTATTGCCTGGACATGACAGGTTAGAAGTTCCGTTAGTCGAAAAGAAAAGAGGCCAGGTGCTTTCTAAAGCCGACGGAAAAGTAAATCTTATGGATTTGGAAAGTTTTGAAACAATTGAAGTGCCTTGCCCTGATAAAGAAGTTTTTGAAGAGTTGGAAGAAAACAGCAACTGCGAATATTGGAATATTGAAGGCGAGAGGATTGTTAAGAGAAAACTTTAATAATTAAATAATAAATTAAATAAAATAATAAAAAATGGCAAAAATACCCGAAGCTCAAAACAGGCTTTTCAAAAATATTTTTATATGCAAAGAATGCAAAACAAAAATGAAATCAGATTCCCAGAGAATTCTAAAAGGAAGAGTTAAATGCAGAAAATGCGGAAGAAGCGCCTTCAGACCAATTAGGAAAAAATAATTTTTTTAAAATCAATTAGTTTTTAAACCATTTTTCACTAAATAATTAATTAAGAGAATAAAATGAATTTTATTAAATACGATATAATCCTATTAATTCTGTTTGTATTATTTGTTTCTCTTTTTTTATACAGGAATAGAAAAAATTTGAAAAGAGATGGACTGTTGTTTTTATATAAAACTAAATGGGGAATAAAACTAATTGACAAAACTGCAAAAAAATTTCCAAAAACTCTAAAAAATTTAAGTTATGTTTCTATCGGCGTCGGATATTTATTAATGGCAGGAATGTTGTACTTGTTTGGAAAAATTGTCTGGGTTTATATCAGCGCTCCGGAAATAGTTCGGGAAATAAAAGTTCCGCCGATAACTCCTTTGATTCCTTATCTACCTCAGGCATTTAAATTAGATTTCCTGCCTCCGTTTTATTTTATATACTGGA
>Ga0209541_10003268_pt1 | contig 29979 bp, 42 predicted proteins | sample RifCSPlowO2_01_FD_184027 | JGI IMG/M metagenome (GOLD analysis project Ga0209541, IMG submission 184027) | Groundwater microbial communities from Rifle, Colorado - Rifle CSP2_plank lowO2_0.1 (SPAdes) (version 2) | ecosystem: Environmental > Aquatic > Deep subsurface > Groundwater | place... | reverse complement strand
TATTGATTTTGTTGTGATATTGATGAAACAAGAAAACTTTGGCTGTCCGTAAGGCGACAAAGTTTTCAATTAACAACTGGCGAAACCAGCTATTTTTGTTTAGATTGAGGGAAAAGCTCATCTACTGATTCAGCATAGAAACATTTATAAACATATGTTAAGTATTATTTACATATGTTAAAAATAATTAACAGCTTATCACCATTTTTTGAAGATTGCTATAGGAGAATCAATGTTAGAGAATACTCTCGGATTATGAAGTTATCCCCTCCAACAGCATCTAAAAGGTTATTAGAGTTAAATAAAGAAGGATTATTACAAGTTGAAAAAGATAGGAACTATATATTTTATTATGCAAATAAGAATAATAAAACTTTTGTTGATTTATCAAGAATTTATCGGAGAGATAAGCTGTCTTTTGTAATTGATTATTTGAATAAATCCCTGTTAAATCCTGTGATTATTTTATTTGGCTCACTAGCTAAAGCAGAAGCAAAAATAGATTCAGATATAGACTTATGCATTTTTGCTAATAAAAAAGAAATAAACCTAGATAAGTTTTCAAAAAAGTTAGAGAGAAATATTCAAATATTATTCTTTAATTCAATAAAAGACATAAATAATCCTGAACTTGCAAATAATATTCTTAATGGTTATCTATTAAATGGAAGGGTAAAACTCTAATGGACTGGGCTAATTGCTTAAAAAACAGAATAGCAAAAGAGATAGGAATAGATTTAGAATTAATTGAATCCTTGAAAAAAACAAGCAGGAATAAATTATTATCCATGGAAAAACTAAGCTTAGATAATTCTACAGCCGCATCTAAAATATCTCTTGCTTATGACTCATTAAGAGAAATCCTTGAAGCTCTTGCTGTAAAAAGAGGATATAAAATTTATAATCATGAATGTTACACTTATTTTTTAAAGGAAGTATTAAATGAATTAGCAAAAGGAGATGAATTTGATGAATTAAGAAAAACAAGGAATAATATTAATTATTATGGCAAAGAAATTTCAATTAAAGAGGCAAAAGAAATATTAGAAAAAATAAAGAAATTAAGAGAAGAAATATTAGAAAGGCATTTCAAAGATAAACGTGTTTTTATTATTCATGGCTGGGATTTCAATCCTGAAATGAATTGGTATCCTTGGTTGAAGAAAATCCTTGAAGATAAAGGTTTTATTGTAGAAGTTCCAGAAATGCCTAACACAAGCGAGCCCAAAATAGATGCTTGGTTAGCACATCTAAAAAAAGTTATAGGCAAATTAGACAATGAAACATATTTTATTGCTCATAGCATAGGCTGCCAAGCTGTTATGAGATTTTTAGAAAAAGAAAGCTATAATGGCAAAATTGGAAAAGCAATCTTTGTTGCAGGATGGTTTAAATTAGATAACTTGGAAGATAAAGAAGTAAAGGCAATAGCCAATCCTTGGTTAAATACTCAGATTAATTTCACTAAAGTAAAAGAAAAACTAAACAATCTGAATGTATTTCTATCTTCTAATGAGCCTTATGGAAATATTAAAGAAAATGAAAAAATCTTCAAAGAAAAATTAGGAGCTAAAGTGACTATCCTAAAGGATAAGGGGCATTTCACAGAAGATGATGGAGTAACAGAATTGCCTGAAATTGTTGGAGAGATGGATTTAGAATAGATAAAGCAATATTTTTATACCCCCTATTTTTTGAATATTCTATGGATGCAAAAAAACTATATCAAAGACTAGAGGGAGATTTCATCAAGCCTGGATTAAGCGATGATTGGACTCAGTATATGGAAGAAGTAAAGGATTTTCTTAGTGAAAACTTTAAAAAACAGTCTATGGGCTTGGTTTGTGATAATTCAGATAAGATAACTAAAGTTTACACTGCTGTTTTTCCAACAGATGAAGTGATGCAAAAAATTTTAGATAGCGGAGAGACTGATGTTTTGTTATTTGTTCATCACCCCTCTATTTGGGATATTACAAAAGCTCCAAAGGTTTTCCAGCAAATGAACAGAGATTTATTAAGGCAGTTTAAAGAAAGAAGAATTTCTATATACAATCTTCACGTCCCTTTAGATAATTTTGGGGATTATTCCACAAGCTCAACATTAGCAAGAGCTCTAGGAATAGAAATTGATAAGCCCTTTGCACCTTACAGAGGGGGATTAGCAGGAGTTACAGGAAGAACAAAAGCAAGAACAATAGATGAACTTGCAAAAAAGTTTGAAAAAACAATTGGGCATAAAGTGGGTTTGTATAGATATGGAGCTGCTGAGATTAAAAATAGAAGAGTTGCTGTTGTTGCTGGTGGTGGAAATGATATGGAAGTTATTCCTGAAATAGCAAAAGAAGGAATTAATACTTTTGTTACTGGAATTTCAAGCTTGAATCCTCATTCAAAAGAAGCTCATGATTTTCTTGAAAAAAATAAAATAAATCTTCTTGGAGGAACTCATTATTCTACTGAAGCATTTGCTTGCCAGGCAATATGCAGTTATTTTAGAAAATTAGGGCTTAATTGCGAATTTATTGAAGGAATTCCAGGATTAGCAGATTTATAAGCTCTCTTTTTTCTACTCCTTCTCCATCTCTTCTTCATTAATGGTTTCTTCTTTCACTTCTATATTTTCTACTTTTACTTCTTCTTTAGCTTTTCTTATTTTTCTTGGCTTTTTCTCTTTTACTTCCTTCACAACTTCTTCAGATTTTTCCTCTTCCCCACCTTCCTCTTCGGTTTCGTCTTCTTTCTTGTCTTTCAGCTCATCAGACAAAAATTCATTATGATTTATACTGTTAATCATTTCCCTGAATTTAAAAAAATCCTCAGAAGAAATCCTTACCCCAGACCTTGTAAACCCTGTATATCTTTCGCTAGTTACATACTCTCTTATTGTAAGCCCTTTCTTCCCCTTATAATCATCAACCCGAATTATAATGTCTGTTGTATCATTCTTTTTTATTTTTCCAATATCTTTTTCCATGATTATTAAAAAATTAGCAAGTTTATAAAAGTTTAGGTGGCGGATTCTCTAAAGTCTGCAGCTGATAAATAGGCCTCTTTTCTTTTGAATTAAAAAATAGAAAGCTTTAAATATATGCACAAATTATAGTGTTTATACTAAAATAAGATATATAAACAAAATGGTAACCTTTACAATTTCAATGCATAATGAGCTGAAGAAAAAGATTGATGAACATCCAGAGATAAACTGGGCAGAGTACATTAAAAAGAGATTTGAGCAAAAGATAAAAGAGCTAAAAAAATTTGAAGAGTTGAAAAATTCTAAAAAACTTTAAAATGGTAAGCCTGACTTTATCTATATCTGAAGAATTTAAGAATGAATTAAAGAAGTTTTTATGGGTTAATTGGAGCGAGATAGCTAGAATTGAAACAATAAAAAAATTGATATTTGAAAATTATATTAAAACTGGAAGCATAACTAATGAAGAATGGGATTTTTGTGAGAAAATAGATTGGCACCCTGTTGATGAGCTTCCTTTAAAAAAAGAGTTTATTGAAAAACTGAAAAAAATAAAAACAGGAAAATTTAAAAAATATAATTCTGTTGAGGAGCTTTTTTCAAAGATAAAATGAGCTACACTATGCTTGTATCAGAAGAATGTGAAAAAAGCATGGATAAATTATGCAGGAAAAATCCTGTTTTAAAAGAAGCATTAAGAAAAAAGATGCAAGAAATTCTAGAAAACCCTAAGCATTACAAGCCATTAAAGTATGATTTAGCAGGAGAGCGAAGAGTTCATATTATGAAGAGCTTTGTTCTTAAATTTGAGATTGATGAAGCAGCAGATGCAGTTGTTTTTATTTTCTTCGGGCATCATGATGAAGCTTTCAGGAGATAAGAGAAATGAAAATTTTTATTATGGACAATTCTGTTAATTAGTATATTCTTCTTAAGAATTGGACAGATAGAGAATTCTGATGTGATATTATTGATTCTGAATCAATTATGTGTAAGTAGCCACTTTCCACTTTTCACCACTTTTCACGCTTTAGGATTTTCTTTATAAATAGTTTATTCTATTTTTATGCACAAAATTAGTTCAGAGGGATATATGCCAAAAAATTATGCAGAAGAAGATTTAATAAGACAAATGCATTAATAATAAGATGGAGATAAAATTTCACTATGATGAAGAAGATGACATACTGACCTTGTATAATCCAGAGACAGCCCCAACAGAGACAATTGAATTTTCAGAATTTTTAAACATAGATATAAATAAAGATAGAGGCATTGTCGGGCTTGAAATATTTTATGCAAGCGAGTTTTTAGGGCTTCAAAATGAAAAACTGAACAAAGAATTCTTAGAAAACCTGAATAATGTATCTATTGAATGCAAAGAGCATAGAAACTGCTGGTTTATTGTTCTTATTCTTGATAATGGCAGGGAAAAAATAAGAAATCCTCTTCCTCCATTAAGAAAATCCGAGTATGTCAGCCCTTTGATTGCTGGGTGTTGAAAGCCTGTTTGGGATAAGGATATAAGTTATTGATTTGAATAAAAAAGTTAAAGCAGAGATAAAGTAAATTGGTTTGCATAACCAATATAAATTAAAATTCCATTTTTTAAAACATCTCTTCCAATTAAACCGCTTACATCTTGGCCATCTAAAGGAGCTGAGATAAAAGCTCCTTCATAAACAACTTTATTTGATGGAATAATCATTCTCATAAAATACTGATAGCATTCATGGTCTTTACTTGAAGGAGTGCATATTTTTATAACTCCTGTTGGCTCTAAGCTAAGCTTTTTAGGGATTTCATCTTTTAGAACGCAAGCAGAAGCTCCAGTATCCACCAATGCCTTTATTATTACCGGCTCAGGCAGAGGTTTATTTTCTTCCTTATATTTTTTCTCTAATTCCGATGAAATAAAAAAATGAACTTCCAAAATAGGACCATCTTTTTCTAAGTTTTCTAAAGGTATAGTTACTGAAGGCATGGTAGTTTAAACTTAATAAGGTTAGAAGTAAAATTTTGAGTAGGTTCTATTTCAAGAATCTGTTTAACTAAAAAAGGAGTATTACCAAACTTATCTATTCCCACTTTAACTGCATCTGCATAAGTATCAAAAACATTTACTATTTCTTCTTTTTTAATCAAAGCAAATTTGCCACTGCTTTCTTTTAACAATTTGGTCTTATTTTTTTCATAGGTTTCAATTTCTTTAGAAAGTTTATTTGCCATAATTAATCTAGTTTTCTATCCTTTAAATTTCTTTTGTTTTTTCATTTCTCAGCACTCTTCCACAAAATCTCAAAATATTTCTTGTATGATTCAGCAGCCTCTTTATTTTTGATTACAAAAACAACAGGGTTCCCATGAACAATAATTGTCGCAACATACTCTCCAAAAATATCAATCCAGGCAGGAGTTTCTAATTCCGGTTTCATATATCTGACTTCTGTTAGTTTCATTTTCTCCCGAATTTTGCCAAACTCTCTTGAATCACTATTATAAATTATTCTCATCCTCACCCCCCCTTTTATCCTTTCCTTGTTCCAATTCATAAGGTAAGCGCTAAATTTCTCATTAGCTTCTCTTGGCACTCCCATAATATCAATGCTTTCTTCTCTTTTTAATTCCTTGATAACCCAGTCATAAAAGCTTTTAAACCCCTTAACTCCTTCATAAACCTCTGCAAGAGGTTTGTATTTCTGTGCTTCATACCTGGCTTTTAAGCTAGGAATCATCTCCTTTAGTTTCTCAGCTTTCTTTATAATTCCTTCCTCTTTTTCCTTAAGGTAATCAAGGAGTTTTTCAGGGTCTTTAGCATGGTAATATTTAACTCCAGACTGAATAGAATAGGTTACAAGCCCCTTAAGAGCAAGCTTGTCCAGTACAAGGTAAGCTTTGCCAGCAGCAATTTCAGCTCTTTTTATAATAGGCCCAGTTGTGGAGCTCCCAAGCTCTAAAAGAGCAAAATACACAGCTATCTCAGACTTGGTGAGCCCTATTTCACCAAGTAAGCTATTGATTTCCTCGCTGACAATTGCCATGTTATCCCAAAGTTTCTTCTCTATTTAAATCTTATTATTAGTGCCCACATAGGGGTATGCAATATTTAAATAGCTACTTGTATAGTTATTATTATGAAGTAGTTACATAATAACTGCTAAGGAGATAAAACAAAATGACAAACACAAACCAAACACTAGAAGAAATTGATGTTGATGAAACTGTTCAAGAAGTTAATGCGCTTCCTCGCATTTCAAGGGATATAGTGATAGCTCCAGACGGAATCGTCTGCTACATTACAACCACAATGCAGGATTTTGATAAAAGATACAGGCAGAGGTAATTCAAAATGGTAACAATAAATAAAATTAATATTGAAAGAGAAAAACACAAAATGAAAGCAAGTATTATCGGTTTTGGAAACTTTGGCAAGCTTATGGCTAAGCAGCTGTCAAAAAGAATAGATATCTTAGTAACAGATGTATTGGATAAATCCAAAGAAGCAAAAGAAATTGGAGTAAAGTTTGTCAGTTTAGATGACGCATTAAAAGAAAAGATAATAATCTTATCGGTTCCAATGGAAAATTTAGTAGAAATTCTCCATAAGATAAAAGGCAAGTTAAAACCAGGAACCTTGGTCCTTGATGTGTGCTCATTGAAGATATTTTCAGCTAATGCAATGAGAGAAATACTGCCAAAAAACATAGAAGTTATTGCAACTCATCCCCTCTTTGGCCCACAATCTGCTCCTAAATCAATTGCAGGAATGAAAATTGCTTTGTGCAAAGTAAGGGCGAAAAATAAAACTTTCAATTTAGTAAAAAAGTTTTGTAATAGTCTTAAATTGAAAGTGATAGTTACAACACCAGAAAAGCATGATAAAGAAATGGCATTTTCACAGGCTCTTACACACTTTATCGGTCAAGTAGCAAAAAGAACAAACATCAAAAGAGTTAAACTTTCAACAAAAACTTTTGATGATTTAATAAACATAATTGAAACAATAAAAAATGACACCTCTGCTTTATTTGAAAATATACAAACAATGAATATCTTTGCCAAAGACATGAGAAAGAAGTTTGTAAATGAAGCAATAGCCCTTGATTCTCAATTAAATAATATTCAAATCGATTGTAAGGGGGTAAAAAGTAAAAATGGTAAATCAAGAATTAGAAAAACGCGTTTTAGTTGTTGATGATAGTGATGATATTAGAGAATTTTGTATAAAAAATGGCCAAGGTATTGTGGATGCACCAGAAATTAGTCTTCATCCTTGGATGGCTCCTCCAAATGGACCGGGAATAGCTAAGCTAGAAGAAGCTTTGCGCTCAAGAAAATATGCAGTAATTTTGATGGATGGAAATTTAGGATATAGCCATGAGGATGGCTCAAAAATTGTTGAACAAATTAGAAGTTCTGAAAGATTTGGGACACTAAATAGGGAAACAAGAATTATTGGTTTTTCAAGTAGTCTAAATATAATTGGTGCAGAAAAAACTCCGGGAGAAATAAAAATATTAAAATATCCTCATGAAGAAGATGCAAAACCAGAAGTCGCTATGAGATATATACAAGAACATTATCTTTAATTTGAACGGATTGGATAAAAGGGGTGTTTCTTTTATTTTCTCTTTTTTTTCACTTCTCTAGTTCATCCCCTTTGCCACAAGCAAAGGGAATAATATAGTCGCATCCCCAAAAACTTTTATTGATTCTGAATCTTTTTTTATCTTGCCCCAACTTACTGCTTCATCTGGGCGTGCATTTGAATCAGCGCCATCCCACTCTTCTCCAGTATTAATGTAAACCGAGTAATCCGCACCATTTCTCATCATGTTTGAATTTAAAATATGGTGCTTCATTATTCCTTTTCCAAGAAGAATTACCCCTGTTTTCTTTCTTGTGATTGTAAACTCATTCAAGTCATGGATATCTTTTGCAATGTCAATCTTAAAATCAGGATGCTCATACATGAAAAAATGAATCATGTCTCCTAAGCTTCCATCTGTTAATGCAGGGCAATAAACCTGGATGTCATTTTTATAGCACCAGTAATAAATGCTTTTCTCATTATTGATTTCTTTTCCAAGAAGCTTGATAAACTCTGAAACAGAAATTATTTTACCTGTTTCTTTTTGCTCTTTGTAGATTTTTTCTAGAATGGGGTTAATAAAATCTTCAAATTTGCAATATCTTGAATTTGGAACATAAATATTTCCAATTCTGTTTACTCCTTTTTCTTTCAGCATCTCTCCAGATGCTGAAAACTCCCCTAAAATAAAATCACCTAGGCATTTTATTATGTCTTCTTCAATCCCACCTGCTGTAGTTACAATAACATCAACTTTCTTTTTTTCTGCTAAATACCTAAAAATATCTCTTAATCCTGAACTTACCATGTTTGAAGTGTAGCCAAGATAAATCACAGCTTTCTCATTAATCATTTTCTTGACAATAGAAACAGCGCGGGCAAAGTGAGTTGCCTGAAATCCCGTTGACATAAAGCTTTCAAGAATCTTGTTATAATTTACACCTTCATTAAAATCATACCCTTTTATTGGAATTCCTTTTACTTCTTGCGATGAAAAAAGCACATTTTTGCGTGCTTTTTTTTCAGTTTTGCTAACATTTTTTAAATTCTTAATTTCCATAAATTAAACATTTATTTTAGCGTATATAAATGTTTATTAAAAGGAAAGATAATATGTTTTTATGGAAGCTATTTCAAAAGATATCTTCGTTCCAGTAATAATTGGATTAATAGTAAACCTATTTTCAGCATATTTATTATCTTTGGGTAAGATAAACTTGAGTATTCTACTTCTAGTATTGATAGGTTCAATTGTTGTAATTATAATTCTAAGCATTCAATTAAAAACAAATAAGATAAAAAGCGAATTAAATGCACAAAAAATAGAGCAACAAAAATTGAACGAAAAGCTTAAAATACATGAACAGCTTATAAATATTAAGGCTGAAATAAAAGAGCTACAAAAGAAGGTATTTAAAAAATGACCCAAGAAAAAGATGCAGTGGATATTGTGCTTGATATTATAAAAATATTAATTATTATTGGAATAGGATATTTATTGATAAGGGCGGTTGTATCTTAAAAAAGTATTTAAAAATGGCTAGAGAAAAATATTTACTAAAGCTTTATAATTCTTATATAAATAAGTCAGTTTATAGAGTCGTTCCAAAAAGAGATATTAAAAATATTCTAAAAAACGGAATAAATCCTAAAAACAATCCATACAAAAATATAATTCCCAAAATAAAATTAGTAGAAAAAACAATTAAAATTCTAGGAAAAAAGGGAATATCTATTGAATATCATCGCGGAGATAAAAAGGTTTCAGCAGATTTCATTATAAAAGAGATTTTAACAGACCTTTCAAAAAAATATATTGATTTTTGCTCATCAAAAGAGCATGTAAAATATTATCTTTTAGCAATTCCTGGAGGAGGAATTCCAAATGCAGTAAAAAAGGTTAACAAAAAATTGTTAGAGCTAAATCTTCCAATTTCAAAAAAAGAAAAATTGTTAATCAAAAAATTAAATATCTGGGCAAGCGCTCTTATATGCAAAAACACAGTAATCTCAGTTAAAGGAACCCCCTCAATTTTTGAAACAGCCTTGTTTCAGCTAACAGGAACACATAAGAATAAAAAAAGAAAAAAATTCAAAGAAAGCCCATACTTACCAAGCCCATTTGGCAGTTTTGAGCATTTCAAGAAGATAATTAAAAAACATGGATTAAAAAAATACTCTTATAGGCTAAAAAATAATAAATTTTACCTCAGAGTAAAAGAAAAAATACCTGCTGAAGAAATTAAGTTGATAAAACCTTAAAGCAGCCCTTGTTTTATTTTTATATAAACTATTTTGGAACTAACAAAAAAAGAGCAACAAGATGATTTATTCGCTTTTTATTGAATCCATACAAACCTGTTTCGTCAAATCCTCCTTTAGTTATTCTCGGCAAAATTGGAACTAAATTTCTATAAACTGCTAACGCAGCTATTTTACTAGGCACTCTTTTTTTAATAGCATTTCTTAAAATATACTCCATACCCTGCCCATTAGACGGCATATAAGCAAAAGTAACATCATCTCTCATTAGTCTATGTTTTTTCATGGCAAGTTTCTCACTTAGCATAAACTCTGGTTGCAATCCCTTTTCTCTCTTGGGAAACTCTTTTTTCACAGATTTTAGCTTTTTGTAAAAGTGATAATATGGAGAATCTTTTTTTCTTTCTAAAAATCTATATTTTGCAATAATCTTCTTATAATATCTTAAAACTTCTTTATCCGGAACTCCAGAATAAACATCTGCTCTAATCCTGCCCCCCTTATCATGGAAATCTTTTAAAGTGCTTGCTTGAAAATCCTCCAGCAAAGGACCATTTTTATAAGCCAAAAACTCTCCTTTTTTATTTGTATGAAAATAATCAAAAATCAATCTAAAGGGGTACAATTCCCATTCTACTTTATCAAATTTCCTTTTATCTAGTTGATTAGCCCTGTCACTGCCATACATTAAGAGATGGTCTACTCTTGAATGATCAAAGATTCTAAAGAAGGATTTATCATAACTAATCTTTTTTTTCCAAAGAATTTGTTTTATTTTTTTTATTATCTTTTCAGCGCCTTTTTTAGTTGGAACTTTTTTTACAACAGATTCCCCTTTAGTCTTTAAGTATACCTTTTCTGGCTTAGAATCATAGGCTATCTCATATATAGGTATCTTTATATCTTTAAGTTTCATTTTAATCCCTAAAATAAAGAATAGATTAATCTTTATTAATCTAACTAAAACATATTTGAAAGCTCTCTACCCCTTCCCCACCATCCCCTCAACCCTCTCCCTGAAGCGAGGCAGGTCAGATACACTCATTCTAGCTCCAGTAGCATGCTCATGCATTCTACCGCTTGCTCTATCAATTCTTTCTAATATATGAACCAACCACAATCTTTTTAAATGGAAAAAATATAAAGAAAACATGGAAGAAGTAAATTACTCTAAAGTTCAAGATCCTAAAAAAAGCAGTGTTTCTATTGATAATGAGCCTGATAAGAAAATGCCAAAAAATCCTTGGGTAATCTCAACAATTGTTCTGGCTTTTATTGCCTTAGTTTTATTGTTTTTTGTTTTAAAGGGAGGGAATCCAGTTACTGGTGATGTGATTGCAGGAGAAGATGCTGGAAAAAAATTAGTTGAATATCTTAATGCTAAAACTATCGGAGGAGTTGAATTTGTTTCTTTTCAAGAAGCTGGAAATAATTTGTATCAAGTAATTGTTTCTTATAGAGAACAGGAGATTCCAGTATATGTAACAAAAGATGGGGAATATTTTGTCCAGGCAGCAACTCCAATGATTAATAATGTAATAAATGAACAGGTTCAGGAACAGAAAACACCTAAAGAAGAAACTTCTCAGGAAGTTCCTAAATCAGATAAGCCAAAAGTAGAGGCTTTTGTATTTTCTTATTGCCCTTATGGATTGCAGTTTGAAAAAGCACTTTTGCCTGTTTATAATCTTTTAAAAAATAAAGCAGATATTGAAATAGTTGCAATAGGTGCAATGCATGGTGAATATGAAAAACAAGAGTCATTAAGGCAGATTTGCATTGAGAAAAACTATGGAAAGGATAAATTATGGAAATATCTTGAAAAATTCATGGCAGATACAAAAATAGGTGATTGTAAAGATGATATGGGATGTTCAAAGCCTTTGGTTGAGAAGCTAATGACTTCATTTGGAATTGACAAGAATAAAATAAATACATGTATAGGGAAAGATGCAGAAGCACTATACAAAGCACAAAATGACAGGGCTAGCAGTTTAGGAATTGGAGGCTCTCCGACTTTTGTAGTCAATAATGTTGAATCTCAGGTTGCAAGAACACCTGAAGCAATAAAAACAGCAGTTTGTAATGCTTTTAGCACACTGCCTTCAGAATGTTCTCAAACACTTTCAACACAAGAAGGAACACCATGGTTTGGCTCTTTAACTTCAGAGGAAGTTCCAAATTCACATCCAGGAGGAAGTTGTTAATTTTAAAATGCAAATATCAGAATTAAAAATAGGGCAGGGAAATATTAATGTTGAAGGAGTTATTAAGGAAATAGGAGAGACAAGAACTTTTAATAAGTTTGGAAGAGAATTAACAGTTGCAAATGCAATATTACAAGATGATTCTGGAAACATAAAATTAACATTATGGAATGAAGAAGTAAGAAAATTCAAGGATGGTGATAAAGTCAGAATAGTCAATGGCTATGTAAATGAATTCCAGGGTGAAAAGCAGTTGACAGCTGGAAAATACGGGAAAATAGAAAAAGTTGAAGAAGCTGGAAAAAAAGAAGAAATAACAGAAAATTCTGAAGAAGAAACAGAAGAAGAAGTTAAAGAAGCTCTTGAGGGAAGCGAGGGGTATTAGTTCTAAAAAAACAATAAACTATTTATACTATCTATTCTTATACTTTTTATGGGTCAGGAAATAGGGATAACAACTATAAAGCCAATAGAAAAGAAACCAATTATTCTAGAAGAATTATGCAGTCATCTTGAATTGCAAAGAGGACAATCCAATTTTGGAGTTGTATCTATAAGTCCAGATGGAGTTTCTACTCATTATCTTGAAGTAGATAGATACCATTGCAAATTAACTAACAAACCTTGCGTAGGAGTTTTCCAAGATGGGAACACTGGAGGAGATTTAGTTAATTCAGAAACAGTATTAAGATGTCCAAGCCGAAGATATTCATCTTAAACCCTTATCTTCTCAATTATCTCCTTCTTTTTTTCCTTAAGATACTTTTTTTCCTCATCAGTTAAATCAAGCAGTTTCTGTGCTTTCCTGTCAATTATAAAAGGAAGAAAAAAGCTTTCTTTCATTGCTTTTTTCTTTGACATATGAGTAAATGCAGCATATTTCACTGCAATTGATCTCTTTTTCGCGTTTTTTTGGTTAGCAAGCCAGATTTTTAAAACTCTTGATGGTTTTGAATATTTTGTAAATTGGCTGTTTTTTAATTCAGTTGCAGAAGAAATTCCAGCTGCAAGAAAAAAATTCTGGTAAACAAGAAATCTCCAGTATTGCTGCCTGTAAATTCTTCCTCTGAATAAATCCGCTTTGCTAAGAGCTTCCTGTGCTTTGAATAAAGCTTTGCCATGATATACAAAAGGTATATTTTCTTCAACCCAAAGCATTATCTCATCAATTTCCATTTGTGTATTGTCATAAACATTTAATATTTTCTCATCAGGAGCTTCCTGAAAAACTTTTTTCATTGCATTGAAAATGCTTTCTTGCTTTTCTCTCTCAGCTATATCTGCAATGAATTCTTCTTCTCCTAAAGATAAAGCTGTCTGCAAATCATTTAGAGCAGCTCTTACATCACCTCTTGCCTTTCTTGCGATTAATTCCCGTGTTTCAGCTCTTATTTTCTTTTTTTCTTTTTCAAGAACTTTGCTTAAAATATCGAAAACAACACTTTCTTTTAATTCCCTGACATTCACTATCTGGCATTTTTTCCTTAAAAGGCTGAATTTCTGCTGCCAAATGTCATTTGCAGTTATTATTATTGGAAAACTTGTTTTGTCAATAAGTGCAATTAATTCAGGCAATCCCCCATATTCTGTTGAAGTTATTCCATCAGCCTCATCCATTAGAATAACTTTTCCTTTATTGAATAGAGATTGCTGCCCTATTGCAGGCTTTAAAATTTCATCTAATTTTAGCCTGTTTCTCAAGTCACTTGCATTTAATTCAAATAATTCCATTTTATAGTCTTTTGCGAGGGCAATTGCTATTGAAGTTTTTCCTGTCCCAACAGGCCCTGCAAGAATAAGTGCTTTTCTCTTTGGAAACAGCTTGAAAAATGCTTCTACTTCTTTGATAACCAAATCTTGCCCCTTTATATCTTTTAAAGATTTTGCCCTATATTTTTCAATTAATGAAAGTGCCATTTTCATCTCACAATTCCTCTTCCAGCAAGCACAAAGCTTGCAAGCAATGCTTCAAGCTGTATAAATTCATCACTGCCTTCAACCATCCTGAATTCTATTTCCCCTGTTTTTTCAGTTAATCTTACTTTTAATTCATTATCTATAGGAAGATTCCATATTTCTTTTTGTATAGATTTTATTATATCAGTTCCAGCTACAGAGTCTTTAAGCATTACATCAAGCAGTTTTTCTTTTGCTTTTAAAAAATCCCCGCTTAATGCATATTCTAGAACAATTTTAATATCAGCTGGTTTTGCACTAGCAATTAAAGTATTTATTAAATCAGAAGTAATTGAAGGTGAAATAGATGCACATGATTGAAGAAGATTAATAACTCTTCTAAAATCCCCTTCACTTGCTTCATAAAGAGCAGTTATTGTTTGCTCAGTTACTTGCAATCTTTCTTCTTGAGCAATAAACCTTACTCTTCTTTCAATGTCCTTTTTTTCTAAAAGCTTAAATCTGAAAATTGCGCATCTTGATTGGATCGGATCGATAATTTTACTGCTATAATTAACACTGAGGATAAACCTGCATGTAGATGTAAAATTTTCCATAGTCCTCCTTAAAGCTTGCTGCGCTTCCCTGGTCAAGGCATCTGCTTCATCTAAAAATATTATCTTGAAAGGAACATTTCCAAATGCTTTTGTCCTGGCAAAATCTTTTACCTTTTGTCTTACAACGTCAATTCCTCTTTCATCTGATGCATTTAAATCAAGATAATTTTCTTTCCAATCAGCCCCAAAAAGCTCTTTTACTACAATAAGAGCAAGTGTTGATTTTCCTGTTCCAGCAGGCCCTGCAAAAAGCAAGTGAGGTATATTCAAAGATTTTGTTAAGTTTTGGACCTTTTTAACAACTTCATCCTGGCCAACAACTTCCTCAAAATTTCTAGGCCTATATTTTTCAGTCCAGATTGTTGAAGCATTTATATCCATTTTCTCTTTTTAGTAACTTTTAAAAATTAGCCTAGAGCTTTTATAAAGATTATTATATTAGAATAATTAAATCCCTCTTCTCTGCTTTCTCTTTCTTTTCTCTTTTTTAAGCCTTTTTCTCTGCCATTTCCAGCGCATTTGCCATTTCTTTTTCCATCTTCTGCTTGAGCGTTTCATAATAAAATTCTGTGAAAAATTCTTTATAAATCTTTGTTTTTTAACTTTAAATACCAGCAATAGGTTTTATCTAGCCCCTCATTAAGATTAATAATCGGCCTCCAGTTTAAAGAATTTTTTATTTTTTCATGGCTTAAGCAGCTTGTTAATTGCTCTCCTTTCTTCATTTCAAGGTATTCAGCTGAAAATTTGTTTTTAAAATACTTATTGATTTTAGAAAAAATTTCAATTATATCAGTTTCTATTCCTGTTCCGATATTATAAACTTCGCTTTTTTTATCTTTTAAGGCAAGAAGATTAGCTTTTGCAACATCTTCTATAAAAATAAAATCTCTTTTTTGAATGCCTCCAAAAATCTGCGGGTTTTTTCCCACAAACATTTTATTAAAAAAAACAGCAATTACTCCAGCTTCTCCTTCTGGATTCTGCCTTGGGCCATAAACATTGCTGTATCTTAGTGAAGTAAACTTAAGCCCATAAACTTTGTTATAAAAATTAAGATATTTCTCAATTGCTAATTTTGCACAGCCATAAGGTGAGAGGGGCATTTCTTTATAATCTTCAGTTGTCGGAATTTCATCAGCATCGCCATATATAGCCCCTCCAGTAGAAGAAAAAATAAAATGCTTTACATTATATTTCAAGGCAAGCTCTAAAATATTTATAGTATTTAAGATATTTATTTTTGCATCTTCAATAGGAGCATCCACAGATTTTCTGACATTAATCTGAGCCGCTAGATGATAAATAATTTCTGGTTTTTCTTTTTCAAGAATTTCTTTTATTTTTTCATGATTAGACAGGTCTTCTTGATAAAATTTAGCTCTTGGATTTAAATTTTCTTTTTTTCCAGAAGAGAGATTGTCAATTATGAAAACTTCATGCTCTTTACCTGCTAGTAGCTCAACAATATGGCTTCCTATGAATCCTGCCCCGCCTGTTACTAGTATTTTCATTTTTTCTAATTTTAAACCTCTAGGCTTATTTTAGCTAGGCTTGCAGCAGCATAATCACTTACAACTGCGATTTCATCTTCTTCACATTGAAAGCTTCCTGTGATAAAATTTTGGGAATAATCCCCTAGCTTTTTCTCTAGAGCTTTTTTAACTTTTTCCTTTTGTTTTTTATCATAAAAACAAGTGCATGAACTTAATATTTCACAGCAGATTAATCTTACATTAGGATTTTCATCTTCAAGCTTAGCCAACAATTCATCTAAACTCTTGAATTTTCCAAATTCACTTGCTCCATTATATTCCCATTGTGAATTTCTATATTTTAATAAATTATCTAAAAATCTTTTTGTAATATTTAAAATTTGTTTTTCTTCTAACATTTTTATTCTTTATCTCATCAAATATCCTCCATTAACTTGTATAGTTTCTCCAGTTATGTAACTTGAGTCTTTAGATGCTAGAAATAAGGCGACTTTAGCTACCTCTTCAACTCTGCCGAATCTTTTTTGGGGTATTAATTCCATGTAAGCTTTTCTTTTTTCTTCTGGAAGCTCTGTTGTCATCCCAGATTCTATAAAACCAGGTGCAATACAATTGACTCTTATTCCATAAATAGCTAAAGCTCTTGCAAAATCTTTTGTTAATTTTATAATTCCTGCTTTTGATGCTCCATAGCCAGGACTTGTTGTTGGCTCAATTCCCTTTACAGAAGAGATATTTATTATTGAGCCTGAGCTTTGAGCTATCATAAAACTAGCAGCTATATAAGAGCATATAAAAGTTCCAGTTAAATTTGTCTCAATTTCCTCTCCCCATCCTTTAAAATTTTCATCAAAACTCTCAAGCCAGTTTTTTCCTTTGGGATTTAAGTTTTTTCTAGAATTTATCCCGGCATTATTAACAAGAACATCAATAGAATTAAAATCTTTAGAAATAGCTTTAAAAATATTTTCTACTTGGGATTTATCACTTACATCACATTCATAAGCAAGGTATAATCCTGAATTATCTTTTTTATACCACTGCTCGCAGAAATCAGGGGGTATGCCTTTGATGTCATGGATAATTGCTTCAAGCTCTTTTTTGTTTCTTGAAATCAAAGCTAGGTCATACTCAGCTTTGGCAAATTCTTCTGCAATTCCTTTTCCAATTCCCCTAGATGCTCCAGTTATTATTGCTGTTTTTTTATACATTTTAAACTCTTGATTTAACTCCTAAAAATTCAAAATAATCATTAAAAGATTGCCTGAATCTTGGATCAATAGAACAGGTTTTCTTCACTGTTTCCAAATAATTAGGATTTTTATAAAAATCCGCATGAATTTTTTTTTGAAGAGCTTTTATTTTTTCATTTGTAAGAGTTTTATGATTATAGATAAGTGTGTTTCTATCATGCTTTTCCAAGTCTTGCGAGAAAACATAGCAGTCTCTAATCATCTCATTATAAAACCTGCTTAAAGGTATTGGAGTGAAAATACCTATATTTAATTGGTGAAGAGGAAGATTTGCTAAACCTTGGGCATCTTCTAAAATAGATTCTTCAGTTTCCCAAGGAAAGGCAATTATATAAAAGCCTTGATTAACTATTCCAGCTTCTAATGAGCTTTCTAAGACTCTTGCTGTCTGGCTATTTGTTGTAAGCCTTTCCCCTACTTTTTTGTTCATCTTATGAAGAGCATTGTCATTAGTAGATTCAACGCCCCAAGCTATTTTATAGCATCCAGCTGACTTCATTAAATAAAGCAAATCAAAATTTCCATCAACAGTTGCTATATTGCTCATGCAATACCAGGAGGCATTTAATTTTTGCTTGATCATTTCTTCACATATCTCCTGTGTTTTTTCTGGCAATGAAGTAAAATTTAAATCCATGAAATAAAAAATATCCACCCCTTTTTCTTTTAATTCAAAAAGTTCATCAATAACTCTTTTAGAAGATTTGAATGCAACCTTATTCCCCCAAAATCCATTGTTATCACAGAAATTGCAGTTATTATAGCAACACCTGCTAGATTCAACAACTGCATAATGAGGAGCTAAAGAGATAGAAGGTATTGATATGCCCCTATAAACTTGATTAAGTATAATAGGAAATCTTAAGGCATTAGGAAGAGAATCTAAATTAAAATTTCTCTCTCTTATACCAGTATAAACTCCTTTCCCATTTTTTCTAATAACAAGCCCCTTTATCCTTTCAAAATTTTGTTTGTTAGTTAATTCAAAAAGAAATTCCTGAAAAGTTGTTTCTCCTTCCTTAACTACGAAAAAATCAAAAGGCTCTTCAATCCTTTCCCTTAAAAAACTAGGATATCTATTTCCAGCGACAGTAACTATTCTAGGCAGTCTTTTCTTTAACTCTTTTGCAACTCTCTCCCCCATTGGGTATTGCGAAGTATACAATGAAAAAGCTGCTATATCTGGATTAAACTTAACAATATTTTCAGTAAATTCATTTTCGCCAATGGAAATTAAGTTTCCATCTCTTTCTTCAAGAGGCAAAAACAAATCAACTTCATGGCCATCTTGTTTTGCAATAGCTAAAATGCTTTCAAGGCCATAAGGCTCACTTACTGCATGCTGTATTTTTGGATCAGATTCTATCTTTTGGGGGTAGATTCCTGCGATTCTCATTTTACAACCTCTAGTTCATAATAAATCTCAGAATAAATATTCCAGAAAAATATATTCAAAAATTTCTTAAAAGGAATATATTTTATTATTTTTTTGTGAAGATTTCTTACATCACTAAAAAAGTGATTTCTAAACTCTATTTTTTTTATATTAAATCTTGCTTTGCTGTAGTGGGAAAATTTAACACCATTTTTAAAATAATCAAAACTATGTTCTGTAAAGAATCTTACATGAGTAGGGTCTCTATAAGCTGCTTCATACCTAAAGTAAGGAGCATAAACATGAATTATTGCCTTAGGCTTGCATATTCTCCACATTTCTTCAACTAAAGGCAGAAAATTGCTTACATGCTCAAGTATATGCTCGCATTTAATTAAAGATACAGAATCAGACTTAAATGGAAGGGGAGTTTTTTCTAAATCCCACACTAAATCCACTCCAGGTAATTCTATTTTATCAACATTAGTATAGCCTGAATAAATTTTTTCTCCACACCCAAAATTTAGTTGATTTTTCATTGAATATAGTTTTTATGTTTAATTGCAAACCTAAATTAATTTTAATGCCTTATGCAGAGGCTTGTCATCTGAATAAATAAGTGAAAGAAGAGGTTTGTTAAGATGATAAGAGCCATCTCTTCCTTGAATAGTAATATCAGAGGATGCTGATAGAATTTCTATGTTAAATTTTGCTAATTTTTCTTTTGATTCCTGGTTTATTAGCTCTTGGTATAAACTTTCATTTCCTTCTCCAATTTTGAAATCTACAAATGATAATTGATCACTGCTTATTCCAAAAGAGGGGTAATTAAGATTAAGATGCATTCTTACAGTCCCTTCCATGGGAACTAGCCTACAAGGCTTAACTTCATCTACGTTATATTTATAAGATTTTGAATTGCCTAAATGACACAAAGCAAGCATTGGTCCATTCATTTCTTTAAGATAATCTTTAGAGCTAGGATTTTCTCTAGGATTAGCCATGTCTAGAGTTAAGAGAGGTTCTCTTGATAAATTAAGAATAGTCATTGTGCAATCTGTTGGAACAGCCAGTTTATCTCCTTTTTTACAGATATAAAGTTGAGTAGATTTCCCTCGAGAAATAAGCATTCCCCCAAATCCGAAAAATTCATATATTTCCTGAACTAAAAAATCTAAACTAGGATGTTTATGCCCGAGGGTAGAGCCATAAAGAAAACCAGTTCCATTGAAAGGAATATTCCATAAATAAGTTACATTAGGCTGTTTTTTTGATAATTCTTCAGGAGAAGAATCTTTAGAACAGTTTTCCCAACCAATATAAGCTTCTCTAAAAGAATCAGGAATTCCTCCATGTTCTTTAATTATTCTTTTATAAAAGCCATGCCCATGCTCATGGATTTCATGAATAGTTCTTGGCTTATGAGTATATTCTTCAGATTTTATTAAATCTTCTCTACTAACTTCAAGTGAATTTTCTTGTTTCATCTTCTGATAATATCGCTAAAACCCCTGTCGGAGCAGCATCAAAGTGTTTATATTTTGGGGGATAAGAAATAAGTCCAAATGCCTTTTTTCCATTCTTTTGTTTCAGCTCTAAAAGATTGTATAAAGTTTCCAATAATAGAATATCCCTTGAAAAAAATATTCTATGAACCTCGCTGTTGCTTCCAGAAGGGTCAACTGAAAAAGAGTCAATTCCAACTATGTTTAAATCAGGCTTTCTCTCAACAATATAATTTGCAGCTGGAATAGAAAAGAAAGGAAAAGTTTTTTCAAAGCACTTTTTTTCTTCTGAAGAAAGTTTGCCGTTATTAGCATGCATTTCATCACAAAATCCAGTGTAAAAGATTAAAGCTCCAAGTTTGTCTAAATATCTACACTCTTTAAACCAGGGCTCTATATCTTCAAGCCTTATCTCTCTTCTTTCTCTTTTTAATAATTCAGTCCCAGTCAAATCAACAAGTGCGCATGAATTAAAAAATTTTAATGGGGGGTAGCTGTCTATTGTCCTTCCATCAGTAAATTTATGGGCAGGTGCATCAATATGAGTCCCCTGATGATTGTAAGTATTGTTAAATTTAACTCTTCCTGAATAATATTTAATTGAACTAGACTCTCCTAAAAGTGTTCTGCTTTCACAATAAATTCCCTGTTTAATTTCTTCTTCTTTTGCTTTTGTTCTTTCAAAAGAAGGCTCTTCATCAGAGGGGTATTTAAACATACTGTTTTCAAATTCATAAGATAATTCAATTGCTTGTGTAGAATCATGAAATTTCATCTTCTATAAACCTCCAAAAGGTTCTTCTCAACAGGAAACTGCTTATAAATCTCGTATATTGTCCTAAGAGTTCTAATAGAATTATCAAAACAAGTTCTAGGATTTCCCTTTGTAGGATCCTTTCTTTTTATTGCTATGCATTCATAAAACTCTTTAAAAATAGAATCATATTCATTTGGACTAACAAGCATTTTAGGTTTAAATTCTTCACCATCTGAAGAAATAGCAGTTCCTTTTCTGAAATCTAATGTAACCGTAGTTTCTTTTTTAGTTTGTTTATCAAAAAAAGTTACAATAAATTTTTTTTCATCCTGAACTTTTTGTTCATCTTTTTGCTCCTTAAGCTTATCAATAAACTTGGTCATTTTAATTCTGCCCTTTGCATCCTCTGTAAAATAATCTCCTCTAAGTTTAAATTCTACTTCCGCATGTGTTTCTACATTATATCCTTGATATTTATCATAGGTTGCTCCTTCAATCTTATGGACTTCTCCTTTGATATTAGTTATAATTCCAAACAAATGAACTCCCATATCTAAAAGAAGCCCTGTCCTATTTTTTATGCATAAAAGATTTTGTGTCCTGATGCTTAAAGAATCATCTTTTTCCAAAGTTCTAGATTCAATATCTTTAATCTGTCCGTATTTTGAACTCATAAGCTCAAGATTATCATAAAAAGCTATTGTAGCCTCCTTAGCTGAATAATGCTCTGCATCTATTAAGACCAAGCCATCACCATATTGCTTAACCAATCCTTCTAATCCTTCTAATTCTTTGTCATCTGCTTTATGAGTTTCATCTGTCAAAACCACAAGAGGTTTTTCACAGATAATATTTATATTTCCGTGTTTCAATAAAACCTCAATGCATTTATGGTGTATTGTATTTTTTGTAAAAATAGCAGCATCATAATATCCATCTGGAAGATTTATAGTTCCATTAGTAATAAAATTAAAATAGCCAACTCTCCCACTGTTTAACCTGTCACGCAAGTTTTGCTGGCTTTGCAAAACTCTCTTATTTTCACCTCTCTCTTGACCGCGAATTTCAGATATATCTTTATCCAGTCTTTGAATAGCTTCTTCTCTAGAGGATTCTCTGCCACATACAGTCAGGTTGTTGAAATATTTAGTCGTTGTTCCATTCTCAAAGATTGATGGAAAAGCTCTTACTAAAGCCCATATAGAAGTATAAGAAAAAATAACTAAATCTTTTTTAAGCTCCATAACTTATAAAATCCAAATGAGAATTTATTTATTATCCATATCTTTCCTTTTCAGGATATATAGGGATATTTAGAACTTGCTGAATAGTTCAGTTTAGTGAGAAATATTTTTTTTGGGATGCTCAGAATTTAAAATTTTTTTAGTGCAAAGATTCTAGTGCTGTCTCGCATCTGAATTCAAGATAATGTTGGCCACCAGTCCAAGAGCTTGGGTTTCTCTGGAGAACACCTTTTTTCAGGCTAATTAAGTCTGTTTTTAAATTAGTAAGGTTTAATTTTCCAATTGCTAATACTGCATAATCAAGGGCAAATCCAGAATAATCTCTCAATGCATGTTTGAAAAATCCTATAACCTCTGCACTATCTTTTCCATGACAAGTTATCAACTCTGATGTAAGATCAAAAATAGGCTTAACTGGATACCCATCTTCAGTTACAAAACTAGCCCATTTATCTATCTCTCTTGTTATTCTTGTTAATTCAGATTCATTAATTAAATTGTTTTGAGCTTGCATTATAAATTAAAAAATCTAGCTTGATAATTCTGCTAGAGCTTTTCTTGAGCTTTCTGTCCCCATTTCTTTTAATGCACCCCTAGCTGTGAATCCAAGATAAGAATTCCTACAATTCCTTGCTATTTTTACTAAATCTGGAATTCTTGGTTCTACCTTATATCTGCTTATGAATTCAAAAGCATGGGTTAGTGTAATCCAGTTTCTTCCCTGATAATTATTGACGAAAAAATCCATACATCTTCCTTTAATCTCATTATTATATTTTGAAAGCGAAGAAAATCCCATTCCATCTTCCTGATAGTCTGCATCCTCTCCATCTAAAAAACTTCCTCTTGAGATAATTTCAAGTAAATCTTCTCTTAAGCCAGGAACCTGCAAGATAGCAGGATCTCCCAAAAGCTCTTTTGTATCAGGCCTTTGCTCTAAAGTTAAAGTTTTCATAATATCTTTAAGAATACCTCTTATAAATTTCTTATCCCTTGGGAGTATATAGAGAAATATGCAGATATTATCAATATATATTTTCTTATATACACTATTGAATATATTGAGAAAGTTTTAAATATATACCTTACTTAATTTGTATAACCAAAATGAAGAGGAAAATAATAAAGCAGGGGCATAATACTCTGACAATAACCCTTCCTTCAGAATGGACAAAAAAACTTAATCTTAATGCTGGAGATGAAGTGGATTTAGTAGAGGATAGCGGCTCTATTGTAATTAATGGAAAGCAAAAAAATGGGTTTAAAACAACTATAATTGACATTACTGGCTTTAGTGTCCCTATGCTTTGGAGATTTTTTCAATCAGCTTACAGAGAGGGATACGACGAAATTAAAATAATTTATGATGCAGCACAGAAAAATTATAATGGAGTTTATAATTATTATGCAAGCCATTTTGAATATTCCCGTTTGGGAGAAAACTTGACTAAAAAACAGCCTGCTTTAGAGATGCTGACTGACCTTGTTAATAGATTTATAGGAATAGAAATAATTGACCATGGGGCAGGATACTGCATAGTTAGAGAAATGGGAGAAATTTCAAGCAAAGAGTTTGATAATTCTTTGAGAAGAATTTTTCTGCTTTTGCTGGATTTGTTTGACGAAGTAATTGAGCTCATTAGAAATAATAGAATAGGCGATATAATGATATGCAAGACTATACATGCAATGGATACAAATGTTGATAGATTTATAGATTATTGCTGCAGAATAAATAACAAGATGAAAGATTCTAGTTTCCAGAAAAATAAGCCAGTTATGTTTTCAACTCTATTTCTGCTTGAATTATTAGGCGATGAATTCAAGTATATTGGAACACATCTTGCAAAATCAAAAAGAAAAATTGATGAAGTTCTTTCATTTGCAGAAACAGTGAAACAGCATTTTGAAATGTATTATCATATTTTTTATAAATTCAGCAGGGAGATGGAAATTAAATTTGGAGAAAATGACCTTAAAATTTATAATGACCATTTCAAGTGGAAGAGTTCAAAAAATAATGATGCAAGAAGCGTAAGGCAGCATTTTATGCAAATAAGCAAATTCATTTTCTGTTTAAATGAATTAAGGATTGAAATGGAATTTGGAAGATAAAAGATAATTTTTTATAGTTAGTTTTTTTAGTGTTGATATAGCCCTGTAGTATAGCGGTCAAGTATCATCGGCTCTGGCCCGGTGGACCCAGGTTCGAATCCTGGCGGGGCTATATATTTGCCTAAAGCAAATATATACTTCTTCAGGCTTTGAAAAGAGCCTGTACTGAATGGGCGAATCCCGAGAAGTTTCACTTGGCAATTATTGTTTAAAATAACAGGTGAGACTTCGAGCAAGGCAGGGCTATAAAGCATATTGCAGAAAGCAATATACTATTATCTCTTTTTCAGGAATTCGAACCTGGGGGACCCAGGTGTCGAATACTTTTCAGAAAGCATTTTTAGTACAGTAAATAATATTAGGAAAATGCTTTTGAAAACTTTTTAAAGCTATAAAAACCACTATTCTTTAATAGCACTTAAATTTAAAAAGATTTATATATATCCCTGCCTTTTTATTCCAAATTCCAAATCCGAGAATTTAAAATTAAGTTTTAAAGAGAGTGAAAATGCAGGAAACGCTTGAAAAAATCATGAAAGAGAAGATTAGTGCAGACCATCTGCTTTATGTTAGCATGCGATATACAAAAACCTGCGATGTTATGATTAATCTATTGAAAAGATGGAAAATTATGATGGATTATTCTTTTGATGGATTATTGGAAAAAGCAAGGAGAAAGAAAATTATAAAAGCTGTTCCAACAGCCCCTAAGCTGAAGCTTGACACAATTAAAGAAACATTCAAAAAAAATCCAGAGGTTATGGAAGCTGTAAAATTATATGATGTATTTAGGCTTATCGATGTCCTCCAGAAAACAAAAGAAGATGAATTCAGGAAAGGAGTGTGCTTGAGAGTAATTTATCAAGGAACAGAGATTCCAATTAATCTTGTAAAGCTAAAGGAATACTATGAAATCCTAGAAAGGTTTATAAATTACACCAAACTTTTTCTCTTAGACAAATAATTCAACATGGCTAAAGTATATGCAATTGTGTCTGGAAAAGGGGGGGTTGGAAAAACAAGCGCAGCGATTAACTTAGGAACTTCTTTAACTAAATTAGGAGAAGATGTAATTGTTGTTGATGGAAATTTGACTACTCCCAATATCGGAATACATTTAGGAGCCCCAATTGTTCCAGTAACATTAAACCATGTTCTTAATAATGAAGCAAAATTAGAAGATGCTATATATGAACATGAATCAGGGACAAAAATAATTCCTGCCTCCCTTTCTTTAAAAGAAACTGAAAAAATAAATTATAAAAAATTAGTAGATTTGATAAAGAGACTAAAGAGAATAACAGAGCATGTTATAATAGATTCAGCTGCAGGTTTAGGAGAAGAAGCAAAACACGCAATAAAAGCTGCTGATGAAATTATAATAATAACAAACCCAGAAATTTCTGCTGTGACAGATGCTTTAAAAACAATAAAGCTTGCAGAAGAAATGAATAAGCCTATTAAGGGGGTAATAATTTCAAGATATGAAGGAAAGAGAATAGAAATGTCAATTCCTAACATAAAAGACATGCTTGAAACTCAGATTCTTGGAATTATTCCTGAAGATGAAGCTGTTAAAGAATCACAAGTTTTGAAAAATCCTGTAGTTATAACTCATCCAAGAAGCAGGGCTGCAGAGAATTATATCAATGCTTCGAAGAGAATCCTTGGACATGAAGTAGATATAGAAAAGCCTAAAAAAGGATTTTTCTCAAGATTTTTAAAAGCACTTGGATTGAAATAATTCATAATATAAAAAATGGAAAATATAAAATTTGATGACTGGGCAAAGCTAGATTTAAGAACAGCTGAAATACTTGAAATTGAAGATGTTCCAGGAGCTGACAAGCTCTACAAGCTAAAAATAGATTTGGGAACAGAAACAAGAACTTTAGTAGCTGGATTAAAGCCACATTATACAAAGGAAGAATTAGAAGGAAAAAAATGCATTGTTTTCTGCAATTTAGAGCCAAGGATAATAAAAGGAATTAAGAGCCAGGGAATGATTCTGGCTGCAGTTAATGAAGATGAGAGCGAAATCAAATTGCTTCAACCTGACGGAGTTATTGATTTAGGGAGTAGGGTGAGCTAGTCATCATATTCTTCATCATCCTCTCGGGCTTGTTCATAATGATAGCGGCATAATCCACATTTATAAACAAAGCCATCATCATGAATACATCTTTCAACTTTAGGTACAGGATTAATAGGCCCTCTTCTTTGAGGAGGCAAATCATGCCAACTTTGCAAACCCCTATTACTAGCTTCAGTTTCCAAAAATCTCATTCTCTCCATAATCGGATCAACAATAGCTTCAATATCTGGATCTCTAAAATCTCCCATATTTAATTTACTAGTCTTTGCTATTTAAATTTTTCTACAACACAAATCTTTAAAATATTACCTCTAGATTATTTATTATGGTTGCTAATTGGAAAAACAGCAGGTTTATGCAGGGAAAGGCAATTGTGCCTGTGCATTGGAAAAAAAGCTCAAGGATTGAGGATATTGTGAATGCTCTTGGTTCAACTTGTTTTGAAGCTAGAAAAGTTGCAGAAGCTGCAGAGCTCTTCAAAACAATGATTAAAGAAGGAGACACAATCTGGCTGGGCATTGCAGGTGCAGGAATTGTTGGGGGATTAGGAGGATATGTTATTGACTTAGTTGAATATGGATTTGTAGATGCAATTTGCTCAACAGGTGCTCAGGTTTATCATGATTCTCATTTTGCATATAATCTTCCTGTTGTACAAGGCTCGCCACATGTTAATGACAATGAATTAGATAAAGATGGAACAACAAGAATTTATGATATTAATATAAGATTAAAAGAAACTTTAATAGCACAGGATGAGCATTTTCAAAGATTTGCAAGAACAAATGCAAATAAGCTTAAAAGCTTATCAACAGCAGACTGGACATATGAATGGGGAAAATACATAAATGAAAATTCCCCTTATCCTGAAAGCTCTTTTGTATCTGTTGCAGCTAAAAATAAAGTTCCTGTGTTCTGGGATTCTGAATCTAATCATTCAATTGCCATGAATAATGCTTTTATTTTATTAAAAGATAATTTAGATATTGCTCCAAACCCCTCTTTAAGCCTTCTTGAAGCAGCAGCTATTGTTTACTTTAGCAAGCAATCAGGTTTCTTTGAATTAGGCGGTGGAGGGCCAAAAAACTGGATACAAACTCTTTCTCCAATGATAAGCCAGATACTTAAAAGAGATTTTGAAGGAGCTGACAGGGGGATACAAATTACAACAGCCCCTGAATATGATGGAGGATTGTCAGGATGCACCTTCAATGAAGGAGTCAGCTGGGGAAAATACAAAGATGCAACAAAAGGATTAGTTCAGATACATTCAGATTATTCTATTGTCTTCCCTCTTTTAGCAGGGTATGTTTTAGAAAGTTGCAAGCCAAGAGAGCAAAAAAGATTAATGGAGAAAAAGAAAGAATATTTTGAAAAGTTAAAAGAAGAGATGAAAATTCCTCAAGATAGATAAGCTATATTATCTGCTAAGGTATATTGAGGCAGTATTTTTTCATCACCTATTAAAGTAAATGCTTCAAACTGCATTGTTCTTTCTCCCTGAGAATTTTCATTAAAATATTTTCTTTTTAATTTTCTATGAAACCTTAAAACTCCTCTGTCGTTTGAAATTAATGCCACACCTCTTTTTTCAGCTAATACAAATGCTGTAGCAACTAATTCAGAATCAGCAGAAGTAAGATTCAACCCCTGAATTAAGTTTCTATACATTGATTCTAATGCTTTTCTTTTTCTTTCTTCATTAGGATTTAGAACAAATAAATGAGAAGAAAAAGTTGTAGCAAGAGATTCTGTTAACATCTTTGCCTTTTCACTACCTCTAAAACTTTCAGTTCCAGTTCTAAATTCATCATAAATAGATTTTGATAACCCAATATTTCTCCTTTTTCTTACTAAGTACTCTAAGGCGCGCATATAAGCTAAATTTCTAGCATCCAAAAGATATCCCCCCCATTTATTAATATACATTCTACTTTCATGAGGATTAATTCCAGGAATAAAATGAAAACTACATGCAGATGAATCTAATAAAACTATATCATGTTCACTTGCTATTTCTTCCAGCCCATAAAAGGGATCTGCAACTATTAGGCGTCCCATTTAAATTTTCTAAAATTTAACTCTCAATTTTCTTAAATAAAATCTCTCCTTTCTTTATCTTGCTTATTTTTATAGGTTTTTCAATATCTTTTAAATTCTTTATCTCCAATCCCAGATTTGTAGCAATCTTCTCGCAAGTTTCAGGCATAAAAGGCCATAATAAAATTGCAATTGCCTTGATTGAATCAACTAATTCATAAAGAACCTTCCTATCATGAGTTTCCCAGGGTTTTTTCTCTTGCACATATTCATTGCACCTGTCAATGAACTCAAAAATTAAATTAAGAGCTTTGTCAAATTCATAATTATCAATAAGTTTTTCAATTTCCTTTAGCTTTAATTTTACAAGAAGCTTATTGGCGGTTTTTTCAGTTCCATATTTTTCAGCAAGAGCTGTAACGCGAGAAACCAAGTTCCCCAGCTTGTTTGCAAGCTCATTGTTGTGCCTGTCAACAAGAATTTTTTCTGAGAAATCGCCGTCTTCGCCAAAAGGAATGTTTCGCATAAAAAAATACCTTATACTGTCTGCGCTATATTTTTCTGCTAAACCAATTGGAGAGATGAAATTCCCTAAACTTTTGCTCATTTTTTTGCCATTAACAGTAAAATAACCATGGATAAACAAGGTTTTAGGCAGTTTATAGCCCAAAGCCAATAGCAGTGCAGGCCATATTGTTGAATGAACCCTTAAGATGTCATTTGCCATAAATTGAACATTAGCTGGCCAAAACTTGTCAAATTTTCCATTTATTTTAAGTCCGCTTACATAGTTCCAAAATGCATCAACCCAAACATAGCAGGTATGTTCTTTATCAAAAGGAAGCTCAATTCCCCAGTAAACTTTGGATTTTTTCCTGGATATTGAAATATCTTGCAATCCGCTAGATATAAAAGAAATCATTTCATTTCTTTTTTTTTGCGGGAGTATATTAAATTTTTCTTCTTTAATAAGCTTAAAGAGTTCATTTTGAAAAGAAGAGAGCTTGAACATATAAGATTCTTCTTGAATTACTTCTGGCTCTTTGTTGTGCAATGGGCATTTTCCATCAACTAAATCACTCTTGTTTAGATATTGCTCGCATCCCACACAATAGTATGCTTTGTAAATTCCTTTATAGATAAATTTTTTATCATAGAGTTCCTGCAACACTTTTTTTACTTCTTCTTCATGATTTTTATTAGTTGTTCTTATAAAATAATCATTTGAGATATTCAATAACTTAAAAGCTTCTTGATATTGTTTAACTATAGAATCTACAAATTCTTTTGGTTTAACTTTATTTTTTTCAGCAATTTCCTGTATTTTCTGGCCATGTTCATCTGTTCCAGTTAAAAAGAATACCTCTTTTCCTAAAAGCTTGTTCCACCTAGCAAGTATATCTGCAGCTATTGTTGTATAAGCTGAACCCACATGCGGAGGGCCATTTACATAATATATTGGAGTGGTTACATAAAAGGTTTTCTTGTTTGCCATGCAAATCAAAGAAGAAAGGGGTATAAAAAATTAACTGAAGATACTTTGCTCTAT
>Ga0209541_10003265_pt1 | contig 29987 bp, 29 predicted proteins | sample RifCSPlowO2_01_FD_184027 | JGI IMG/M metagenome (GOLD analysis project Ga0209541, IMG submission 184027) | Groundwater microbial communities from Rifle, Colorado - Rifle CSP2_plank lowO2_0.1 (SPAdes) (version 2) | ecosystem: Environmental > Aquatic > Deep subsurface > Groundwater | place... | reverse complement strand
ACCCGTGCAAAAGGGGTCATATGGGATTGTCCGGTAATACCCTTAACCAAATGGGGGATACCATTCCAAGCAAAGAACCCTCCTAAAAAGTACCAAAGTAATTCCATTCTCTCACCTCCCTTGGTCACCATAGCTTCAAGCGAAGGTGACCCTCGCTACCTAATCATGGACATAAACCCAAAAGATTGTCAAATATGTATTGCTTCAGGTCTATTTTATGGTATTCTGAAAGCTGGAAGAGTGTTTTTTTGGATAAGTTTTTTGACATGAAACCTATAAGCGAAGCTTGAAGGCATCGCCGAAAGCTGAGCTTTCAGGCTTTGCCTATAGTATGGTAGAATTGTGAGCATGAATGAATCGGAAGCGAGGGCTTTGCCTGAGAGGCAGTTTTTAGGAATAGAAGATTTCCCAAAGATCCTGAAGAGGATCAAAAACCGTTTGAAAGTTGAGCATCTGCGGCCCCAATTAAGGGATGCCGCAGAGAGTATTGCTAAAGGTGAGGCATGTCTCCTTCCCGGGCAGGGCGTTTATGTAGTTTTACTGGATGGAAATAACGCGCAAACTGTGGATAGGCTAAGAATAGCTAAAGGCAGAAGGCCGGAACAACGGGAAGCCACAGTGGTACCTCCTGAAAAACTTTTTGGGCTTGTTGATTTTCCATTACTTAATGAACTAAACCCCAAAATAACGGAGAAAGTTATTGCCGACCTCTACCGGGCCCATCCCTGCGGATTGATCCTGCCATGTTTAGAGGAAGTTGTTCCACAACATCTTATTACTTACCATGAGGTTTCCGGCAGGAAAATCTCGACGATTATGAATACATGGGTGTCCCGCTATCGTCTCTATGATATCTTCTGGGAGGAAATCTCACGTTTCCCGGAAGTCCTCTTGGCCGGCTCGTCTGCAAACCGCAGTGGCCTTAACTCACCCCTCACTTTTGACGAGGCCTATCCTTATCTTTCTTCATTTGTAGCTACGGCTGTAAAAGAGCCGGGTGAATGTGACCATTTTTATAAAGGTTCCCATACAATTCTTAATTTGCTTAAGGATCCGATTGAGGTAGTAAGGGCTGGTAGTGTACATCCGGAAAAGCACCCTCGGCAATTCCAGGAATTTACAAAGCATTTTCGATAAAATTGTAGTAACCTATTAAGTAGTATGTCCATTTCTCTCCTAGTAGTTGTTGCTTTCCTGGGTTTATTTGCTGTTTTTATTGCACTCTTTTTAATACAACAACGAAAACTTAAGGATGTAGCTGGTGGTTTGGTTGAGCATAACCGGGCGCTTACTGCTTTAAGGGTTTTGGATCGCGTTATTTTGACCTCAGTCCGGGATCTGGACACTGTAGTCCAGGAAATCGTCAATATTGTCCCTCAGGAACTTCATTATGTTGGTGCCATAATCTCTTTGATTGACGAAAAAGCCGGCGGGCTTCGCCGTACAGCAATTTCCCGGACTCCGGAGATTGAGGAGATCTTAAAGAAGGTTCCAACACCATTTAACCAGCAGGTCATTCCCTGGTCTGCCACAGAAAATATCATGGTTGCTGCTGTCAAACAAAACACAAGTCTTGTTACGTATCATCTCTCGGACCTTTCCTACCCAGCCTTATCCCGGGAGGTAGGGGATAGTATCCAAAAAAGATTAAATGTTAAAGCCAATGTTGTTTACCCGATATCAGGAAGTAGCGGGATATTGGGAGCAATCTTCTTTTCCACATCCAAAACGGAAAAGGAGATTTTCCCTTTTGAAAGGGAGATTATGCAGGGGTTTGCCCAAGAGGTGGGGATTGCGATCGAAAACGCTATTTTGTACAGGGAACTTCAGAAAAAAACCGGAGAGCTTGCAAATGCGAATGAAAAATTAAAACAACTTGATAAGTTAAAGGATGATTTTGTGTCGGTGGCAAGCCATGAGCTTCGGACTCCTATGACTGCCATCCGTTCATATTCCTGGATGGCATTAAACAAGCCGGATATTAAGCTTTCGGAGAAGATGAAGAAGTATCTTTCCAGGGTTTTGATCTCAACTGAAAGACTAATTAATTTAGTCAATGATATGTTAAATGTTTCAAGGATTGAGGCAGGCAGGATTGAGATCCGGCCGCAGATTTTTGATATCGGGGTTTTAGTGGATGATGTTATGGCTGAAGTTACCCCTAAGGCAAACGAGAAGATGGTCCAGTTGGAGGTTGGGAAAGTCCAGTTGCCAAAAATTTTTGCCGACCCGGATAAGGTCCACCAGGTTTTATTAAATTTAATCGGCAACTCCCTAAAATTTACGCCTACTGATGGTTTGATCAAAGTTAATTTTTTTAGTGACGGGAAAGTAATAGAGATAAAGGTTTCGGATAACGGGGTAGGTATTTCCAAAGAGGACTTATCCAGGCTGTTCCAAAAATTCGGCCGGTTGGATAATTCCTATGTGGCGGCGGCAACTTCCGGGGGGACCGGTTTAGGACTTTATATTTCCAAAAGCCTGGTGGAGTTAATGCATGGGACTATTAAGGCTTCATCAGAGGGGGTAGGGAAAGGGGCAACATTTACATTTTCCCTGCCCATTGCTACCCCGGAGATTGTAGCCCAATCTGAAAAATATACCAAGAGGCCGGTAGGGGAAGCAAAGGTGCTGGAGCCGGTAGCAATTTAGTTATTAGTTCATGGTTTATGGTTCATGGCAAAACACAGTCGATGAACTACGAACTACCAACTATGGACTAGTTATGTTATATATAACTTATGGCTGATAATTCGGGTAAAAAAATACTTATAGTGGAAGATGACCAGTTTTTGCGTGACTTTTACCAGGAACTTTTAACTGCGGAAGGGTTTACTGTTGACACGGCAGCCGACGGGGAGATAGCCCTCCAAAAAATCCGTCTGGGGGGTTGGAATTTGGTACTTTTAGACATAATGCTTCCCAAAAAAGACGGCCTGCATATCTTGCAGGATTTAAAAGTCCAGGGCCCTGCACAACCTATTGGGCCGATTGTGGTGCTTACTAATTTAGGCCATGATAGTGTTATAAACCAGGCATTTACCTTGGGAGCCAGCGGGTACTTAATAAAATCTGCCCTAAACCCCGACCAGGTTTTAACCGAGATTAACAGTATTTTAAGTAAACCCCTCTGAAAATTTATTTTAATCTTTTTAAGGATGGGTTGTTTAAAAGGGATTTCATTTGGGTAATAGCAATATTATTCAGCTCTCTCAATCTGTCGCTTAGTAATATGCCTTTACGGATAAATTCAGCATTTAATGACTCTAGGTTGGCCAGGCAAACAAGTTGAGTAATACCAGCATAGTCGCGGACATTACCTTCTTTTTTAGGGTTTTTCTTGTGCCACTGCCGTGCAGTCATGCCAAAAAGAGCCATATTTAAAACATCCGCTTCATCAGCATAAATAATACTGGCTGATAGTTTAGACAAATAAGGTGGAATCAGGTTTTCTTTAATGGCATCAGTATGAATTTTGTAATTTACTGCAGCCAATGTTCGTTTTACACTCCAACCAAGTTGCAACCTTCGATTTTCTTCTTCTTTCAATCTCTGAAACTCTTTGATTAGATACAACTTAAATTCGGGACTAATCCAAGTAGCGAATTCAAAGGCAATGTCTTTATGGGCATAAGTCCCGCTGCCGTATCTGCCTCTTTTTGCAAAAATACCGATAGCGTTAGTTTTGCCTACCCATTGCTGGACTGACAATACAAATCCGTTAGAACCGCTTTGGTTTTTAAAGTTACTGAATTCAGTAACTTTAAAGTTGGGATTATGTATTTGCTCCCAAATACCTAGAAATTCTACTGTAAAACGTGTACTCATCCAGTGGGAAATAACCAATCCGGTTTCTCTGTTTTTATATCTGGCAATATCTGTTAGAGAGATATAATCATTGTTGGTATGGGATATAAAACTTACAGAAATATCTTTGACAATAATTTTTGGGTTTTTGATCATATTTTTAATCTAACCCATATTTAACCCGAAGTCAATACTTCTATGGTATATTTGAGAAGTATATGCTTAAAGTTATTTTTGAAGACGGTAGCCTTTTGGTTTTGGATAAACCTCCGGGGTTGGTTGTTACCTCCTCAGAAACTCAATCTGAGCCTTCTTTGCAGGATATTTTGGCAAAAGAGTATAAAATTTCTGCCGAGCGTTCGGGAATTGTACACCGGTTAGATAAAGATACCTCGGGACTTCTCCTGGTAGCAAAAGATGATGAGACTCTGGCTGCCTTACAGGCCCAATTTAAGTCCCGGGAGGTTAAGAAGGAATATTTAGCTTTGGTACATGGTTTTATAGAGAAAGCCGGAAAGATCGAGGCCCCTATTGCCAGAAACCCTGGGGACAGGGAGAAGTTTGTGGTTGTCCGGCCTTGTAAGGTTGGTCCTTACGAGGCTACAAATGCCAGGCCCGCCTGCAACGCTATGCGTAGCATTGCGGGCAGGGAGGCGGTGACGGAGTATAAACCTTTAGAGCTAAGAGTTATGAGTCCAGAGTTCATGGAAAAAATATTTCAAGGCTTTACTAAAATTCAGTTCCGGAAACTACGAACTATGAACTATGAACAATTTACCCTTTTGCGGTGTCATCCTTTGACTGGACGGACCCATCAAATTAGGGTACATTTAAAATACCTGGGGTTTGGGGTTGTGGGGGACTCAAAATACGGGGGTAGGAAGACTGTTAGGCTTGACCACAGGTGGGTACCGCGGCAGTTTTTACATGCTGCCAAATTAGAGTTTACCCATCCAAGAACCGGGGAGAAGATGAGCTTTGAAAGTAAATTGCCTGAAGATCTGGAAAAAGCCTTAGCAGTAGTCGGTAAGCTGTAAGCACTCAATATGGTTGAATCAAACGCTTTATTTATACAATTGGCGATAGTTTTAGGGCTTGCCGCGGGTGTCGGTTATGCCGTGAAACGTTTCCGTTTGCCTCTTGTTGTAGCCTACCTTATAGCCGGAGTACTTTTATCCTTCCTGCAGATTTTTGATACTACCTCATCCTTGGCCCTGACTTTTTTACCCGAGATCGGTATTGCTTTTGTGCTTTTCTTTGTGGGGATGGAGCTTGATTTAAAGGAGATTAAATACCTTGGTAAGCCGATTATTATCACTTCCTTGGGCCAGATAATCCTTTCTATTTTTGCCGGGTTTTTAATCACCACCTTTTTAGGTTTTCCACCTACTGAGAGTTTCCTTTTAGGGGTTGGTTTGTCGTTTTCATCAACTATTGTGGTTGTTAAACTGCTTTTGGAAAAAAAGGATGCAAGCTCGCTCTACGGTAAATTAAGTATCGGGATTTTATTACTTGAGGATTTGGTGGCCATCCTCTTTTTGATGTTTATGAGTGTGGGAAGCTCCGCTTTAAGTTTGGGCCTGCAGGACATCTTACCTTTAACAACACTTTTTCTAAAAGGCGTTTTTCTTCTTATCCTGTCTTTGGTCCTGTCAAGGTATGCTTTAAAGGGATTATTTGGGGCAGTAGCAGGTTCTGCTGAGCTTTTGTTCCTTTCGGCCTTGGCCTGGTGCTTTATCTTTGTGGCTGTATCAATTTTACTTGGGTTTTCGGTGGTTATCGGGGCATTTTTAGCAGGGGTAGCTTTAGCCAATTCGGATTTTCATTTTGAGATCCAGGGGAAAGTTAAACCCCTCCGTGATTTTTTTGTCACCCTCTTTTTTGTCTATCTTGGGTCTCAGGTTGTCTTTACCCAGATTGGGCAGGTTTTACCATTGATAATTATTTTTACCCTTTATGCTTTGGTTTTTAAACCTTTTATTTTTCTTTTAATATTGGGAATATTCGGGTTTCGGAGGCATACTATTTTCCAGACCGCCCTAAACCTTTCCCAGATTTCCGAGTTCTCTCTGATTGTTTTAATGGTGGGGATAAAAGCGGGGATGGTTTCCCATGAAGCTTTGACGGCGATGGCCTTAACCGGGGTTATATCAATAATAATTTCCTCAATAATGATTACATATTCACGGCAGATTTATAGGAAAATCCTACCCATCTTAGGGTTTTTTGAACATGGGGGGTTAACCCACCAAACCGAAAGCAAGGAGGTAGGTTTAATGGTTGAGGATCATGTAGTTTTAATCGGGGCCCACAGGATGGGAGGGGAGATTGCCAGGTTTTTAATTAGGGAAAGGATCCCTTTTTTGGCAGTTGATTTTAACCCGGATATAATCAAGAAATTAGTGGAGAATAAGATACACGCCCTTTATGGGGATATCGGTGACCCGGAGATATTGGAATTTTTAAACCTGGAAAAAAGCAAACTTGTTATTTCCACTGCCCAAAATACGGATGATAACCTAATCCTGCTTTCCGAGATAAAAAGAAGGAAGGTGGGGGCTGTGATAATAACCCGGGCAGCTTCTGCCCTAGAGGCTGAGAGTTTATATAAGGCAGGGGCAGATTATGTCATCCTTCCGGAGGTTGTCTCGGGGGAATTTATAACGGATTCTTTAAGGAACCACTGGCCGTCTTTAGAATTTTTTAAAGATAGAGGCGGTATTGAGCTCCGGAAACTTGCCCAAAACCACCTGGCAGTAGAATAATCCCATCTTGGAGTGCTAATGGATGAACTGATAAACAACTATAAAAGTGCACGGTCTGTTTTTATCCAAGCTGTAGACCATTTTCCCGTAGAGAAGAGAACAGAAGCCTTATTTGGCAGCTGGAGCCTTAAGGATATTCTTGCTCACATTACAGCTTGGGAAAAAGCCTCTGTACAGAAAGTTAATGATATTGTGGTGGGTAAAGAGCCGGTTTGGATAGATAATGTGGAAAAGTTTAATGAACAGACAGCTAAAGAAAAAAGCCCGGAAAGTTGGAAAAATATTTATCAGGAATTTATCAAAACAGGCGAAGAAATGATCAAAATTTATGGTGATTTACCTAAGGAGTTGTGGGATAAGCAGGCCGGCCCTAATCCTAAATTTACCCCACGTCGATTTTTAGAAGCAGAAACCTCTCATTATAAAGGTGACCACCTTACTCAGGTCAGACAATTCTTGTTATAGCGGTAGGGGGTGTGACACAGGACAAAATCTTACACAAAGTTCATATATTGTGTGTATAATGTGGGCATATGGATAAAATAAATTATAAATTTGCATTACCGGTATCAATTATTAAGGAGGATAAAAGCTTTATTGCCTATAGCTCTGCTTTGGATTTATCTACAGTAGGGGATACTTTTGAAGAAGCACAGGAGAGATTTAGTGAAGCTGTCCAGGTCTTTTTTGAGGAAATTACTGAAAAAGGCACTTTGGATGATGCGCTGGCTGAGTTAGGATGGCGGAAACATAACAAAGAGCTAATCCCCCCTGTTGTAGTATCAAACAAAACCCAACAATTCTCCATTTCTAATCTCCCTGTGAAGTATGCCTAGTATTACCCCAATAAACTGGAAAGAGTTTGAGAAATTTTTAATTTATGTTGGTTGTAAGTTTGAAAGGCAAAAAGGTGACCATAGGATTTATTGGAGATCAGATTTAAAAAGACCGGTGATCCTCCCGACTTACAAAAATTTGCCCGTGTTTATTATCAGGAATAACCCTAGGACCCTGAAAATTGGTCACGAGGAGTATTTAGAAATTCTAAAGAATATATAAGGTAATAAATATTTTGCCCAAAACCACCTGGCAGTAGAATGAAGGCCTTGACAGTTATCCCATAAAGTTGTATCTCTAACAAAAGGATAAATTAAGATGTCTGTAAAAGAACGGATGGAACAAATAAATAAAGATCACAGGGCTACTGAAAAGCAGGCAAGTGAGAATGGGTTAAAGGAGGGGCAGGTGGCATTTCAGGCAAGGTATTCAGATGAGTCTAGAGAAGCAAAAAGGCAGCAGATGGAGCTTTTACGGGAGTTAAAGAGGTTGGGGATAGTGGCAATGGTGGAGGAAATTATCGAAGGACCCATTAAGGTTGAAGAGGATAAAAGGGAAGTTGAAGCCACTGAGGGGGAAGTTCAGGTGTTTGAGAGGGTTGATGATTTATCAACCGATGATGTATACAGTCCTCGATTATGGCGGTTGGATATGCCTCGCCCGACCTTGTCTGAAGAAGGGGTTTGGGATAATTCACTGGTAATGGAGTTAATAAAGACGAGTGACCATTTAAAATATGGAATTTATCTTACTGCCCAGGAGTCGAAGGATACGCCAAAGGCGGTCGTCAAATTTACCTATGATCGGATTTTGTTAATCTCGGGTGAGGAAGTTACCTTTGGGGGCATTATGCGTAAAGATGAGAGTGGCCGGTTGGAGGTAATTGAGCAGGCATTGGCAGAAGCATTGGTAAACCTGAAGAAACCGGAACCCAGATTTGCCCCGCCCACTGATTGGCGTCTTGACCCTATAAAAGCTGCTTCTTAAAAACCCCTTGATTTGATCTGAAGCTTTGTCTTACACTAAGAGTATGGTAAAGGTAAAAAAGTTTACTTTGTCAATCTTAATCGGGCTGGCAGGTTTACTATTAGTGCTTTCAGGTTTTAACCTGGTACAGCTTTCCGGGACTTTAAGCCTTTATATCGGGGTTATGTTACTTGCGGTGGCAGGGATGATGTACCTGCTGCCTTAACAGGTCGCCTGCGTTAAAACTTCGGTGGACCGAAGGAGGTGAGTTTTTATGGGTAGCTTTGGAGGATTTTATAAAGGGGAAAAGAAAAAAAAGAAGAGAGGCCAGGGAGACGGGGGGTTGTCTTTTGCGCCTGTTTTTATACCCCCAAAAGTTATAGAAAAGGGTAAGAAACCCTAATGCCAAGATCTGCCTTGAAGAAAGTTACCCATTCCAAACGAAAGTTAAGCCGTCCCCGCAGACCTTCACGGACCAAATTAGGTGTGGCTGTTTTGGCATTTCTATTGGGCCTCATTCTTTTTAGCAAGATCGGTGGCCTGTTTGGATCAGGTGAGGATATCTCTTTTAAGAATTACATCTGGAATGGCAATTCTACCTTAAACCTGGTAGTTAAGTCCGATAATATTTATGTAGCCTCCTATAACCCCCAGGACTCTTCCTTTACCATTTTAAAGGTGCCGGATGAGACTTATGCAAGTGTGCCATTAGGATTTGGCCGTTGGCCTATGCGCAGTGTTTATGATTTAGGGCAGGCTGAAAAGCCACTAATAGGTGCAAGGCTTTTAAAAGACACCACAGGTATGCTTTTCGGAGTGCCCGTTGACGGGTATATCTTAACTTCCGGTAACTTTGGGACGATGGCAGAAAATGCGCGCAAGAACCCCTTCAGTATTATCGGGGCGATAAGGGAGAGTAAAACTGATCTGAATATTGTGGAATCAATACGGTTTTGGTGGGGGGTCAAAGGTGTGCGTTTTGACAGGTTTAAATCTGCCGACCTTGAAAATTCTGATTTGACATCATGGGCCCTTTTGCCGGACGGGAGCCGCGGCTTGGAGCTGGACGGTTTAAGGCTGGACCAGTTTATCCAGAGCCGGTTTGAAGATTCCAAATTAAAGGATGAGGGGTTAGGTATTGGGATACTTAATGCAACTGACCATCCGGGGTTGGCAGAGAAGGCAGCAAGGGTTGTTACAAATATTGGCGGCAGGGTAATACTTACAGGTAATTTAGAGGAGAGGCAGCATAATAGTTTTGTTTTAGGTAAAGATGGATATACCCAAACACGCTTGTCCCAGGTTTTTGCCCCGGCTTGTATCCAGACTTCCTGGCCTTTGGGGCTTTTTAGGTCCGGCGGGTGTTTTTTGCAAAGCGACTCTTTTAACTTTTCCAGGGCAGAGGTGACTATAGTTTTAGGGGAAGATTACTTTTTAAGGTATAATTCCACTAAGGGGAATTGAGATGCTGATTTGGGCCATACTTTTTCTGGTAGTAATGGGGGTCTCTTTCGTCCTAGCCTTTAGGTCAATGAGCGATTACCGGGAGGTTCCCGCACCATCAGTGCCTTTTTCTGTATTTTTAGTCGGGAACCCCCAGGCTCTAACTTTGGGCAACCTTCAAAAGTTAGGTGAAGCATTTATAAAAGGGAAGTTTATCTTTTCTTTTGAAAGGCTGTTTAAAGGCCCTAAACGCGCTTTGGTAGTCTTTGGGCCTGTAGATGTCTTGCAACCATTCTCCCAAAGCTTGGGCCTTACAGAGATAGAGGATTATAGCCGGACGGTAACCGGGAAAATGAGGGCCTGGGAGGTAGGGAAAAAGTCCCCGAATGCGCCGATTGGATCCATTGATATCTTAAGTTACATCCCCAGCCTTCAGGAGGATGAGGAGTTTTGGTGGCAGGTGGTTTTAAAGCCAAAGGCTAACCAGCAGTTTACCGCAATAATCCGGGCGGTTTTTAGGGGGAGCGATGAAGGACGTTTAGTAAAACTCCAGGAGGAGTTGTTCGATATTGGTAAACCCCAGGACATTTCGGTTTTACCCCAGGCCTATTCCAGTGAACAGATAATAAAGTTTTATCAGGATAGAAGTTTGCCCTTAGGGTCTCTTTCCCATATGGGGCAACTGACATTGTCGGCAGAAGAGGTATACTCCTTACTGGGAATTTAGTTTGACTCGTCCTCTTCGAATGCTTCAGCCATTGTTTCGTCGTCTGTGTCATTTTGGACAACAATATGGTCTGAAGAGTAAGCAAAATGTAAGCCGTTGCTTTCCAAAAATGATGGTTGGTTGCGGAACCTGGCAGAACGGTAAGTTTCCCTGACCAGGATTGACAACCCGTTGGTCTTGATAGTCTTAATGATAGCCTGGTACTTATTCCCGCCTTTTATCAGCCTTATCAGGTGGTGGGAGACATCATCCGGCAAGACTCCTAAGTATTCCCCGTTTTGGTCGGTTACCGAGACCCCGCGGTTTTTAACTGCTAAATAAACCGAAATGCCGGCCGAAAGAAGGGACAGTTTTTGTGGCTCTGCAACTTTTAGGAGTGTAACCAGTTTGGTTTTCCCGGGCTCTTCTATAAACATATCACCATCAATCTGGACAGCAGGCAGGATTGATGATATGGATGCTTTATTACCTTTTTTCCGGAAGGTTTCGATCCTTTTTAAGAATTTAGAGGCGATTTGGTTATAAGGGTCGGCTTCCAAGGCATTCTCAAAATATTTTTTTGATGAGGCTAAATCCCCGAGCTCAAAATAAGACCGGGCAAGCCTGTTTAAAGCTTCAACACTTTTTGGTTCTACCTCAAGGATTTGCTGGTTTATCTTTAAAGCCTCTTCCCAGTTTAAGGTAAGGGCCGCAGTAATAGCCTGGCGATGTAAATTTGCAGAGGAATCGTCCATTAGCAAGTGAGTATAGAGGGTTTTTCAAATTTTGCAAGATACCAATGCTCTAAATATCGCACCTCCGATGTGCGATATGCTGTGCGATATTTTACTTGCAAAAAAGATGCCTTGGGGGTAACATTTCAAAGATATGTCAGGTCACAGTAAGTGGAGTACAATCAAACGGGCAAAGGGGGCGACGGATATAAAGCGTAGCCAGACATTTACCAAAATTGCCAATGTTATCTCCATTGCTGCGCGTTTAGGCAGCTCTGGTGACCCTGATTCCAATCCCCGGTTGCGTATGGCCCTAGAATCTGCCCGGAAGGTAAATATGCCCAAGGAAAACGTCCAGAGGGCCATCGACCGCGGCTTAGGCAAGTTACCCGGGCAGATGCTTGAGGAAGTGGTTTACGAGGGCTTTGGGCCCGGCAGGGTGGCTTTTATTGTGGAGGGGGTGACGGATAATAGGCTTCGGACTACTTCGGAGATTAAAAACACCTTTGAGCGGGCAGGGGGGGCTTTGGGGGGGCAGGGGAGTGTTTTATATATGTTTGATAAGAAAGGGGAAATAAGGGTTAAGGGTTCAGGGTCTAGGGTTAATGAGGATGAAATGCTTGAGCTAATAGATCTGGGGGCAGAGGATGTAGAGGATTATATTGAAGACGGAATACAAAGGTATTTGGTATATATAGGAAGCCCAGAACTAAATACTATGGGTACAAAAATTACCCAGGCTGGATTTGTGGTAGAATCGGCAGAATTGACCTATAAACCCAATACTTTGGTAAATATTTCGGATAAAGGGGTGGCGGAGAAGGTATTGGGCTTTGCGGAAAAGCTGGAGGATTTGGATGATGTGCAAAAGGTGTATGCTAATTTTGATATACCAGAAGAGTTATTAGTTGGTGGTTCATAGTTGGTAGAAAGAATTTCTGAACTATGAACTATAAACTCTGAACCGTGAACTAGATTATGATAATTTTAGGCATTGACCCGGGTACAGCTACAACAGGATATGGTTTAATTAAGGTCCCTGATGATATTTTAGGCAGGGAATTTGACTATGGTATAGAACTAATCACTTATGGCAATATCAGTACCTCCAAGGACCACTTAGCCCAAGACCGGTTACTGCAGATCCATAGGGAGCTTAAGGGGGTTATTGCCAAATATAAGCCGGAATTGATCGTGATTGAGTTGCTTTTTTTCGGGGCTAATACCAGGACAGCTATTGCTGTGGGGCAGGCGAGGGGAGTGATAATGCTGGCAGCAGCAGAGTACCGTGTACCTATTCATGAATACACCGGCCCCCAGGTGAAATTAATGGTAGCAGGTTCAGGCAGGGCTGACAAAAACCAGGTCCATGACGGAGTCAGGAAGTTTCTTGGGACACCGGGACGGAGGAAGAATAAACTGAAAGTAAATTGGAAAGGTGGGCACTTGGATGATGCCACAGATGCTTTGGCCATTGCCATTTGCCATGTATTAAAATTAGCAGCAAAGTAGTTATTAGTTCATGGTTTATAGTTCATAGAAATATAAAAAATCCATGAACAATGAACTAAGAGCGAAGCGTACTATGAACTAGTTTATGAAATTTGATTTAAACTTTGGGCTAGATAAGCGCCGGAAGATTATTGCGGCTTCGGGGATTTTATCCCTGGGGCTTTTATCCACCCAGCTGGTGCCTTTTTACCTGACTTACAAGTTTATCTATGGTTTAACTTTCCTGGCTTACCTTTTATCACTTTGGGCGCTTTGGGAAGGGGTAAGTAAATTGAAGGCGGTAGTGCTGATGATTTTGCCTACCTTTTTTGCGCTGGCTGTGGCCAGTTACTACTTTTTATTGCCTGTCCGTTGGCTAACCAGGTTGCCGGTGGCGGCAGTTTTTGCAGTGACCTTTTATACACTGCTTTTGTCCCAAAATGTCTTTAATGTTGCCTCCATCAGGACTATCCCTTTGTACCGTGCTGCCTCAACGACTGTCTTTATATTGACTCTTTTAACCTCATACCTTTTGTTTAACGTTATGTTTTCTTTCAATATGTTTTTTGTCTGGAACGGGGTTTGGGTGTTTTTAATCAGTTTTCCATTGATTTTGCATGTAGTTTGGTCTATTGATATGGAAGGGTTATCCAGCCTGGTGTTAGTTTATTCATTGCTTTTATCACTTGTTTTAGCTGAGGCCGGGCTTGCCTTGTCCTTTTGGCCCATTTCCCACACCATGGCGTCTTTGGTATTGTCAACTTTATTGTTTGTGACATTGGGAATCTCAACCCATGCTTTAAGGGATAGGTTGGGTAGGGGGGTGGCATGGGAATATGCGGGATGGGGAATAGTAGTGTTTTTGATTGCGGTTGTGGCTACATCCTGGACAGGATGAAACTAGTTAACTAGCTACTAGTGGCTAGATACTAGTTATGGAGGTGGGGAAGGGGAGAAGAGAGCATACAAACAATCTAAATTAAATAAAAACTATAGGATAAGATGATATAGTTTGATATCTTTGATATAGTTTGATGTTGATAACTTGGTTGGTGGGGTGTAGCAGCTCGGGGTCCTGTCACCTCCGGTATCTCGGGTGCGTCCTTGTTCACTTCGCTATAAGATTTTCAATACGATTGTAAGAGTGCTAATTATTGTTTACACGCGTGAAAAGAGGGTGACCCCTGGCCGGGAAGAGGAGGGCTGGCCGGTTAAAAGGTGTATATCCCTATGCGTGAGCACGGAAGCCTGCTTACCTGTCCTCACATGTGCGTATATTACCCCCCTTATTCTCCGGCGTAGTGTCCCTACTCAATTGTCATGTCGTACAATGTATCTTATGCGACATCATGGAGGGGTTTCCCGGGGAGGGGGTGCTTTTTTGGATAAGGGTTTAAGAATCAAAATTCCAACAATTTTTGTACGTCTTTAACTTGTGCTTATTTTCCTATATTTCCTACCGGAAGTCTTTCGACTTTTCCAGGCATTTTTACAAATATATCAATTTTAGGTTTGGGGCTTTGGGACAATCTAAACCCTGGATGACTTACCATACCTCCTCCCCCCGTTCCGGCCGTTTTAGGGCCCTTCTGGGGCCTCGTGGCTAAATAGCCTCAGAGTATCAGAGAGTCGGCGGATCAGAGTATCAGCGAGCCTTAAATTACCACTTATGATATAAAACGTTTAGCCTTTTAGATAGAATTTGATATTTTTCTAAAATTTCTTTCGATTGCTTATTAAGATGTCGCTTGATCCTAGCGCAATCATTAAATAACGTTTGAACTCTTTTACGGATGATTTTTTGGCGAACCCTTCTGCGATATTGGCTGGTATAGATCTTGAGGCTCTCTTGATTTGCCATATTAGGTCTTGCTCTGCCTGTGGGATTAGGCTTACCAAAATGTGGACCTCTTTTAATAAGCTCATGGATTCTTTGTAAACTTCCAAATCCATGACATCCTTTATCATCTTAATTTGATCTTATCAGATTTGCTGACCTGCTGATTTGCTGACCTGCTGACTACTGGTTCTTGTCGCACAATATTCTACCCTGTTCAAATAAAATTAAAATTCCTAGACTATATCAACTTCCCGATTACACCCTTGGGGTGTAAAGGTAAACTTGATATAGTAAATTGTGCTTTTACTTGGCGTCTACTTCCCTACTCCATATTCTCTTTCGCCTTGGCCCTTCAACTTTGTTCCCGTTCGAGGGCCTGAGCGGCCCCTCAGGGCCAGTCGAAGGCAGGGTCAATCCTGAGTGACCCGAAGGATTGACCCGCCCAAATTTCAAAGAAATTTGATTCGGGTTGACAAAATGCGACAACTTATCCTAATGTGGAAGTACTACTATATATGGATCCGCAGGCATTCCAATCTTACCCAACCGAAAAGAAATTATTTTCCAGGAAAAACATTATCGCCCTTTTGGCAGTAGGTATCCTTTTTCTGTCTGTCCCCTTTGCTGTCAAGTTAGTCCAAGAGCAACAGGAGCTCCGTTCCAAAGCCTCCGGGGGTGATGTGATTAACTTTACCGGTCCCGGGGTTGAATGTAAGGGTAATGAGTGTACAACTACAGAAGCTACAATAAATATTGAACTAAGGGCGCCGGCGCCGACAACTGCGCCATAATTATGATGAATAAACCAATAGGGCTTTTTTTATCTTTAGTGATAGTATTCGTCGGCTTGATAACTTTTCCGGCAGGTGATGCCTATGCCGGCAGTTGTACCTTAAACTACAATATTAGCCCGTCTTCCCCTCTTCCTAATACCCAGGTGGATGTTATCTTGAACAACATCAGCACTTCAAATAACCTATGTATGCTTTTGTTTAAAGACGGACAGTCCACAAGCAATAATTATGAGTGTAGATCCGAGGGTGCGAATTTCTCCTGTAAAATTAACAGCGGAGATTCAGCTAAGCATACCCTGCAGGTTAAGTACGGGCAGCAAGCGCATTACGGGAATAATCCACCCAACTGCCAGGAGGAAATAGCATGCAATTCCTTTGACTTCACTACGGTAAGCCCACCTGCCCCTACCCCCACACCTACCCCTGCCCGTCAGGCTCTTTGCCAGGGCTTGGCGGTTGATCCTCCCAATATTGCTCTGGCTCCTTGGCAGCCGTTTAACATTACCGCTACTGCGATTCCCACTGCCCAAGTTCAAAAGTTCCAGTTTGCTTTCTTTAATAATGAGGCTGTTGGTAACAAGCTGATTAAATTTGATTCTAGTTCTAATCCTGATAAGGAATTTTACGTTGATGTTAATCCCCCTCGCCAGGGTGATACAAGCTTGACAAAAACCTTTTACTTTACCGACTTAAATAAAATGGATTTAAATACCGGCCAGAAGCCAAAGCGGATTACGGTGAATGGGTATTTTATTGACCAAAATGGCAAATCATCGCTTAGTAACACCGCCTGCAGTAAAAATTTTCAGGTTGTTGATAACCCAACCTCCCCTACTTGTACCATTTTCGGGTTACCATCAACTATTGACCGGAATCACGGGGGTACTTATCCGCTTACAGCTTCGACCAATGACACAAACGTAAAGAGGTTACAGCTTTGGTACTCTTTTAAGGATCCCCCTGGACCAACCGATTGGCTTAACATTGGGGGTACGGATAATCAGGCTTGCAGCACGTTTTTCGGAGCACCTTGCACAAAAACATTAACTCTTGCTCCTTCGGATATTCCCGCTAACGCCTCTAAGTTGACTGCGGTGTGCAATGCTTACTACAAAGACGAGAATAATCCTCTCGCTGCCTCACCGGTAGGCGCTGATATAATGTGCGGCGGTTCTCCGGTTATGGCAGGTGCCACAATGGATAATCCTTATAGCTCGCCTGCCAACGGCACTACATGGTCATATTGCGGCGCCGGGAGTTCCCTACAGGCAAACATAACCCAATCCTGTTTGGATACGGGGGACTTTAACGGCCGGGGGCCGCATGATGCGGGCAATTTTGATGTTTGGAAGGATGCTTTTACAAAGGGGTTGACGGGACTTCCTGCTTCCATATCAAATTGTTCAGGTATGACGGTAGACCTTAAGGCATTTAATGCCTGGAGAAGAAAGGATTTGGGTTTATAAGCGAAGCTTGAAAACAAAATATTTCAAGCAAGCTTTCAAACTTTGTTTATAAAATGTTAACTCGTATAACAGAGAAACTGGCACAATTAAAAGAAGGGATGGGTGGAAAGCAGTTTTTAGCCTTGTTGATGGTTCTGGTGATTTTATTTGCCATTCCCCTGACTGTTTATTTAGTCAAACAAAGGCAGGAGATTCGCTCGAAGGCTTCAGGCCGCACACTCAGCTTGGTATTTAGAGGTGCTCCACCGTCGGTGGGTTCAGGCAATACTTTCTCAGCTGATGTGGTACTGCAGGGATCTTCGCAGTCTACTTACACAGGTGTTGATGTGACTATTACCTATCCGGCTGATAAGGTAACTTTAGTTTCCTTCACTCCTCCCTCCTCTCCTGCGTTAAATGAAGAGATTTGGCGTGACCCTAATCCCCTAGTGAATACCGGATCATTCCGTTATATTGCTGTTAATAAAGGAAACCCTTCTCCCGCAAGCTTTATTACTTTAGGCACCTTGACTTTTAAGATGACGGCGACTACAGGTGATGCGCAATTGAATTTTGGCGGTACGTCTCAGGCGGTAGTTTTAGAGGAAGTGGAGCCATTTTTGGCTACTAATACCAGCGCCAGTGGCCAACAATTGGCTGTAAGCCCGGTGACTGTTGCTGTAGCTGCCGGGCCGGTGGCTGGTGGGTGGACAGATTGGAGCGCTTGTTCGGTAACGGCTTGCGGCAGTACTGGTACCCAAACCAGGACCTGTACCGAGCCTGCGCCGGCTAATGGTGGTGCCACATGTAGCGGTGCTAGTAGCCAGGCTTGTAGTACACCAGCCTGCGGACTGATCAGTGGCGATGCGGATGGCAATAGCTGTGTGGACAACGCAGACAGGCTTCAGTGGGTGAAGGAACGTAATGGGGATTGCCATAGGTGTACCAACTGGTCGGGTGAGACGGCTCCGAAGCGGAACATCGGGTTGGATTATACTTATTGGTACACAGCATTTGCCAGTAAGCCATCCCTTTGCGCAACTGCAACAGTACCGAATTGTACAACTATAGCTTGCCAATGAAAACATTAATAAAATTAATTTCACTTCTTAGCCTGTTATTTCTGGTGGCACTACCGGTTCATGCGCAATCCGCTGGAAATGTAGAGCTATCCTTATCCCCTGCCACAGGCCCGATCTATATTACTACCGGGACTGATATTCAAATTGTTTTAAAGCCGCAAGGACGGGATATTATTGCCGTAGATTTTGGGTTAAGCTATGTCGGTAGCGATCTGGTTTTAAGTGACGGGGCGCCAAACGCTTCATACGATTATTTTAAGACAGGGAATGAGGGAGATTGGCGTATTACCTATACCAGACAATTCGGTAAGCCAATGCCGGCTTCAGACCAGGAGGGTAAGGTTATCTTAGGGACAGTGCATCTTACCCCCTCTGCTTCTAAACAGAGCGGAAGTGTTTTGGTGCGCGTTATAGCCCCGCCAGGGTATAGTGCTCCTAAAATAACATTATTGGATAAATCCCAGGTAGCAGATGCCCAGATTACAGCCGGCAGTGGAACTTATGATATTGGCAACGCACCCCCACCCACCGACACCCCAACCCCTTCCCCTACCCCCACTCCCCTGCCTGCCTGTACTGCCAATGACTTAATACTCGAGTTTAGAAATACAACAACAGGTTCCTTTGTCAGCCCTACGTCGCCATCGTTGGCTAGAACCCCTGGTTCGGTAATTTTTGCCAAGGCTTTTACTGATACCGGTGCAGATGCAACCGGTACTACTATCGAATACCGCAACGCGGATGTGCCGTCATTTAGCCCTTATCCACCGGCAGGCGTTACTATTGGTTCACAGGATATTATTTTTCGGGCTAATAGATCCGGTTTTTCAGGTACGGGCTGTAATATTACTGCAACTATATCTGCTGCAGCTGCTCCCACCCCTACAGCCAGCCCTGTTAAGCCTACTTTAAACACTCCCTCCTCCGGGGCTACAATAATACCTGGTTCCCCGATAGCCTTTGCCTGGACACAGATGTCAAATCCCGGTGGGGTTATCAAGGCGGTGGGTTTAAGGGTGGTTAAAGCTGATGCTATTCCTACTAACAATGGTAAGATGGGTTGCGCAAATGCGGTGATAGATGAGTGGTGGTACACTACCGGGAATCCTATTACCCCTTGTGCAAGCGCCGGCCAAAAACAGGCTAACGAGGTAGCGCCAACGGCTTTCCCGACGTCTTTTAGCGGGCAAACTTTGTCTCCCGGCACTTATTACGCTGCGGTTTTTAACTTGGATACTACCGGATACCATTGCTCCATGAATTGTGAAGGCTCAGGGTCCGACTTCGGCGGCTTTACTACTACCCAGTTATTTACCGTTTCCTGTCCGGTTTCATCCCCGGTCTGGGATAGCACCGGCTCCCGTTGTATTGCTGCCCGTCCTTCCAAGTATGCCCTTTCTGAGGACCTTAATGATTTAAGCGAGGGATCTATCGGTAGCCACTGGACAGCTTATTCGGATACGCCAACCATTGTAAGCCACACCTTTTCAAATGTCACTATTGGTCAGGTCAGGACAATATTTGTACGTTTCAAGGACGAGCAGGGTAATATTAATCCGCCTCTTAACAGGCCCCCTATAAGCAAGAGCATTAAATATCTTGGCGCGAATCCAGAAATTAGTAATGTAAGCTGTAATTTTAATTCGGAAACAGGGACAGGGTCAAAAGTTACAATCACCGGGAGTAATTTTGGAAGTGCTCAGGGAAAAGGCGGGGTTAAAGTGCTTAGTTCCTCAGGTGTTGCAAACACTACAATTACCAGTTGGGGCAAGGTGGTAATCCAACCAACCAGGGAGCCTGTATTTCAAGGTGGTATTACCGGGACAGTAACACCGACAATTGCGTTAAGTGGCACACCTACGGTATCTCCGACTATTCCGCTTTTACCTACCCTGACAATTACCCCGACTGTGTCCCCGACTGATGTCTTAGGTGAAAGTACGGATTTGACAGGAACCCCAACAGTATCTCCCACAGGTACACTAACTATTACTCCAACAGGTATAGCTTCTGCCCAGACACAGGACAGGATTGCGGTAAGGGTTAAGGAGCGGCTTGGGGGGACTGTAAATATCGAGCTTACGGTAGATGACGGCAGAAAAGTTACTGCAAGTTGTGCGGTGGATACCAATACCGTGTCTTTTGCAACTAGGACCCAATGCCGTCCGGCGGGAAATTTTGCCGAAGATAAAGTCCGGGTGCAAATTTATGAAAAGACCCCAAATGCCCGGCCGCTTTATGACTCCAAAGCCAGCCCGGTTTCTATTGATGGTGACGGGACTCCGGGGTGGACTCCCCCGCCTCTTGAAATTGGTAAAACTTACAACCTTATTATAAAAGCGCCAAAAAGTTTGGCTGTAAAGCGTGAGTTTACGGTTTTGGAAGGGACAAATGTCTTAGATGATATCTCTTTCCCTGTTGGTGATATTGCCCCCCTAAATGCACCGGACGGTGTAGTAAACGCAGTTGATAAATCCGAATTAATCCGGGAATGGTCTGCTACAACTGATGTTGCAAGGGCCGGAGACTTTAATATGGACGGCAGGATTAACAGCCTTGACTATTCCTGTATGAGGGAAAATATAAACCGCACAGCCGACCAGTTTATTAAAAACTAGACAAGGGGGGCCTGGCTGTGCTTCAATTTATATATATGCAACTGTCCAGCCTTTTGGCTAACAAAAAATTAATATTTATTTTTATCGGCACAATTCTTTTGGCCGAGCTTGTTTGGGCAGGGTTATCTCTTTTCGGAGGTAAAACACAGGATAATACTAAAGTCAGCCCCGGACAAAACAGGGCAAGCAGCACGCTTTCTTTAAACGCTTCTAAAACCAGCATAAGGGTGGGTGAAAGTGTAACTGTTGCTATTAATGTCTCGGCGGTTGTAGCAACAGACGGTATGGATGTTATTTTAAGCTACGACCCGAAGCTGTTATCTGTAACTTTAGGCCTGGGTAAAATACCGGTTGCGGTTGGGACTATCTACAGCGATTATCCGTTGAACCAGGTGGATGAAGGGGCCGGCCGGATTGCCGTCTCGGGAATTACTTCCCAGGCGGGGGGAATTATAGCCCGGGGAATGGTAGGAGTAGTTACATTTACGGCCAAAGCACCCGGCAAGGCAAAAATCGCTTTTGACTTTACCCCCGGCAGCACTACCGACTCTAATGTAATCGAAACAAAAACAGCGCAGGACATTTTGGGGTCTGTGACAGACTTGGAGGTTAATATAACACCATGAAGAAGCTTACAGCTTACAGCTTACAGCCAACAGCCTTAAGAATATTATTTCTTTCCTTTCTGCTTTTGGTCTTACTGTTTCCTATAACCTACAACCTATCACCTATTTACGCTGCTTCGGCAAACCTTTCCCTCTCCCCTGCAGTAGGGACTTTTAATAAAGGCTGTAACTTTTCTGTTGATATAAAAGTTGATACCGGTGGTGCGCAAACAGATGGCACCGATGCTATTTTAGTCTATGACCAGACCCGGTTTACAGCTACAGCGGTAAGGTCCGGCACAATTTATTCGGATTATCCGGGGAATATAATTGATACAGCAAACGGCAAGGTGACAGTTTCCGGGTTGGCATCGGTTTCCTCGCCTTTTTCCGGTGCCGGGACTTTGGCTACTATTGATTTTACCGTTTTAGAGACTGCCCCGGCAGGTGTTACAAAGGTCAGGTTTGATTTTGACCCGGCAGATAAGGCCAAGACTACCGATTCGAACGTGGTCGAACGGGGTACAATTGCCGATATCCTAAGCTTTGTAAGTGACGGTAATTATACGGTGGGGTCAGGCAGCTGTACAGTAACTCCTACCCCGACACCTATCGGGACAGGAGGAAGCTCGTTCGGGAAAGGCGGCCCCATTACCACCCCCTCGGCAGCCCCCAAAAAAACAATTGACGACTTTACCGGGAATGGAACAAAGGGTGGTATTGAGACACCGACTGTGGTACTTGGGGCAACAGGATTATTTTTGACAATCCTAGGAATCTTAGGCGCGGCATTCTTATGAGTTTGTGGTTTTCCCATGAACCATAAGCGAAGCTTGCGACCTGACGGTCTTGAACCATGAACTTATCTTCCCTAATTACCGATTTCCTGGAATATTTGGAAATTGAACGTAATACTTCCCAAAAAACGATCGAAAATTATGACCATTACTTAAAGCGCTTCCTTAATTTTGCTGGGGATATTAACCCTTCGGCAATAGATTTGTCCCTGATTAGAAAATATAGGTTGCATTTAGGCCGCTGGACAGACCCTAAAACCAAACAACCCTTAAAAAGGATAACCCAGAATTATTTTATGATTGCCCTGCGGGCTTTTCTGCGCTACTTAGCCCGCCAGGATATAAAAACTTTATCCCCTGAAAAGGTGGAGCTTGGGGAGGCAGAAGCAAGGCCACTTAAAGTCTTGGACGAGGCAGCTTTAAAAAGCTTACTTGAGGCACCGGGTACGACAGACAAGCCCGGAATGCGGGATAAAGCTATTTTGGAACTGCTTTTTTCCACCGGCTTGCGGGTTTCTGAGATGGCATCTTTAAATTGTGACAGTATTAACTTAAATAGGCGGGAATTTTCCGTTATTGGTAAGGGCCAAAAGGAGCGGATTGTCTTTCTCTCTGATTCGGCGGTTGAATGGTTAGAAAAGTATTTAGGGGCCCGGAAAGATACCTTCAAGCCTCTGTTTGTGCGTTTCCAGGGGAGGGTTGACCCTAGCGATAACGGTGAGGCTATGCGGCTAACTTCCCGCTCGATTGAGCGGATTGTAGAAAAGTATGTAAAACTTGTGGGGCTGTCTGTTAAAGCTACCCCTCATACCCTGCGTCACAATTTTGCCACTGATTTATTAATTAACGGTGCCGACATCCGCTCAGTCCAGGAGATGCTGGGGCACAGTAATATTGCCACTACCCAAATTTACACCCATGTAACAAATAAGCACTTGAGGGATGTTCATAAAAGCTTTCACTCTGGAAATAAATAATTACCCTTTAGGGAATTTGTATTCTTTCGTCTAATTCGGAATGGACTATATTAAGATCTAGCAGCGGTAGGGAAAAATCGAATTCAGTTAATCGACGGTAACGGCAGCTTAGAATTTGGGAAGAAATTCTGAAGCTTATTTGCATACGCCTTTTTCCTGGGGGCATGAATAATAAGGCTGAAATGTTTTCAGGATTGATAGTCAAAGGATCTTCTGGCCTTACGAAAAAAATTGTTTCGAATCTATCGCTCTGTTTTCCATCTTGCCATTGGTAAGTGTAGTCGCTAATTGTTAATGTTTGGTTTTGCATGAGTTCATGTCTACTGATGTAAATACCAGGTACCTTTATTTGCCCAAAAACGAAGTTTAAATAATCATAAAAACGTTTAACAAGTGGATTATCTAAGGAGCGAAGTTGAAACCATCCGTTTTCAGAGTCTTTTAAGAGAGTTTGTAGGTGTAGAAGTACTCTCTTTTTATTTAGGGACTCTGGGCTTAAGTCTGTATCTTCTCTTTGCAACAAGGGAATCTGCAGATCACGTATTTTTCTCTTTCTTTCGGCTTGATTTTGCTGCCTATATCTTTGTCCCAGTGTACTCATAACTTGCTCTTGCAAAGCTTCAAGCTCGGATGTTGATAATTTTGATAAGTCTAACTTGTCGATTTCAGGCATAGTAATTAGGAGTCATTTTAACTTTTAACTTGGGATTTATCAAACTCTAGGAAGTGGACAATAAGCTTTTGAGTATTTTAATATTATCTTGATCGGAGCCGGAGTTAGTAAAGCCAGGGACTTCTAGGATAAATGGCAGGTCTTTAAAAGTCGGGTGATTTAGGATATCTCTAAAAGCTTCTTTGCCGATTAGGCCTTCCCCTATATTTTCATGGCGGTCTTTATGGGAGCCAAGTTCTGTTTTTGAGTCATTTGCATGGACTGCAACCAGTTTATCCAGACCAATTTCTTTATCAAATTCCCCCACTACTTTGTCCAACCCTTCTTTGGTTCTGATATCATAACCCGAGGCAAAGATATGTTGGGTATCCAGGCATATTTTTACCCGGCTCTCCCCTACCCCTTTAATAATTTGCCCCAATTCTTGGAAAGTATCCCCAATTGTATTTCCTGCCCCGGCCGATGTTTCCAGGATCAGGTTAGTCTGTGAATGCTCCAAAATTTGGGAGATAGCCTTTATGACTTGCTTAATAGCTTCTTCCTGTCCCCTACTACCTGCCGAACCAATATGGAAAATTGTTCCCTCTGCCCCCAGCTTCTCTGCCATCTCTTGAGAATAGATTAGCCAATCAATGGATTTTTGTACCAGTTCCGGTTTGCCTGAGGCTAAATTGATAAGATATACTCCGTGGATAAAATTAGGCCCAATTCGGGTTTTCTTTGCTTGCTCCCTGTAAGTTTGAATTTCAGTTTCTGAGTGTAAAGTTTTTGCCCATTGTTGTGGCGGTGAAATAAAAATCTGGGTACATTCCGCCCCAATTTCCTCTGCCCTCTTAAAACTTAAATCCAACGAAACTGCCGCTGAAACATGTGCACCAATCTTAGGCATGAAGATAGTTTATCATAAGCTAAATAAAATTCCCTTGGTGTTATTTACTATGATAGACCCTCGTATCATAGTAGTTAAACTTTCTCTTTGCTTTTAAGAATACTTTCAACTTTTTGGTGGTGGCGGACCAGTTTGCCCACTTCACTTACTGCTATATTAGAAACAGATCTTCCTAGCCCTGGTGGCTGGGCTAATATACTTCTTTTCCCCTCCAATTTGTCTTGTCTTTTTTGGTCAATTTTTTCCAGCTTCTTGAGGATTTTAATTAAACCATCATTTCCATATTCCAGCTTGGCATTTACTGCAGAAATGGTTTGTCCGGTAACATGGACAAAGTTTTGGATATCCTCATATTTATAGCCCTTGGCAATCATATCAGCAATCTGCAGTCTTTTAGAAAGCATACGTATCTCGGTTGGTGTTAGGAGGTCTTTTAAGAATGCAATTGCCTCTCCCCTATCCTCTATTAAAGTAACAGCATCCCAAAACCGGTTTATAAATTGTGAAAGCCTAGAATGGTCAGTATACCTAGAAAGCCTTCCCATATATAATACTATGATAGACCCATCTATCATAGTAAACAAGTAGTTATTACTTCTTGGTAGTTGGGGCTTACTTGTAGATATAAGGTATTAACTCTGCTACATCTCCTGTTAAAGCAGCTGTGATAAGTATAGCGTCAACTTTGCTTTGCTCTATTCCAGCCTTAAACATTTTTTCTCTAATTGCTTCTATCTCTTCGACTTGATAAGGATAACGCTTATTCTCCTCTGGTATATTTAATGTTTGTCCGTTTTCCAAGATTAAACCATCAGCCCTTTGGGTGACCCATTCAGTAAGTCCTTCGTTAATGATAAATACCTCAGTTTTTAAATGGTCAGTGTAGCCTTTTAAAAGCTCATCTCGGCCTGTTTTATCATCAGGGTTAAGAGTTTGTAAAACAGGGCTATTGGGGCCTATTTTACCTTCCGGAGTAACTTCTAACCCAAATTGTGTTGCTATTGCCCTGATGAGTAAAGTCTCATTAACTCCAAGTCCTTGCAGTCTGTTGTACAACCAACTTGCACGATGGATTGACTCATGCAGGCAATCATGTACATTGCCAGCTGATTCTTCCGGCACAAAAACTTGGCCGGTTTTCTTGGCAGTTATAGCTTGGGTATTTCTGGTAGTTTCTGTATCGCCATGAACTTTTGCCAGTTCTTTGCGCATAATGCCCATTGGGGGTAGAAGTATATGTCCACCAGGTGAGAAAACCTGTGTTAAGTGGGTGAGTTTGTTGGGGTTGGCACCGTTCTCTATAGCAAAAGTAGCAAGTTTAGTAATAACTTGTTGGGAAATCTCTAAGCTCTTTTTAAATAGCTGTTCTGGATTATCTGGAGTGCTTACTGCTTCCGAATTAAGTTCGGGATCCATATTAGTAAACTACAAAACTTTGCCACTGATACCGTAGTATTGGTAGTCCCAGACGAGGCCGGGGAGCTGGAAAGGCCAGGAGAGTAAAACAGCATAAAAAGGAGGGCTGAAAACTGAAAGCGGCGGCCAGTGGTAGAAATAGGCATACCCTAAGGCAAAAAGTAGCCCCAAGACGAAGTAGATAGTAGCGGCAGTAACAATTTTTTTCTGCATTACTTATGGTTCCTTGTCTTTTGAGGCAACCAGGGTGGCAGCAACCACATTTTCCCCTTCCCTCATCCTCATCAGTATAACACCCTGGGTTTGCCGCTGCAGTGTCGGGACATCTTTTAAGTCCAGTTTAATAAGCTGGCCCTTATTTGAAGTCATGACCAACGTATTACTTTCTTTGGAAGCAAGTTTTGCTGTCACAATCGGCCCTGTTTTGGGGGTAACCTGGGCGGCTTTCACTCCCATACCTCCCCTACCTTGCTTACTCCAACCGGAAACTAAAGTTTTTTTGCCTAAACCGTTAGCCATGACTACCAAAAGCTGGTCAGTTTTAGGATCGGTAATCTTGTTTAAGGAAACTACACTATCACCCTTGCCAAGTTTTATACCCCTCACTCCCGAAGTATCCCGGTGTGTGGGACGGACGTCTTTTTCTGCGAAGCGGATGGACTGGCCACCCTGGGAAACAATGATTAAGTCGTCCTCCCCACTGGTAGGCATGACCCAGCCTAAGGTGTCGCCGCTATCCAGCTTGATGGAAATGAGCCCATTTTTACGGATGGAAGCATACTCTTCAATGAGGGTTTTTTTGATATTGCCTTGCCAGGTACACATAAAAAGGTATTTGGCTGGGTCTTTTTTCCTAATAGTTAAAATGGCGGTGATTTTTTCTCCTTGTTCGGTGTTGATTAGGTTTACTATTGCCTGGCCTTTGGCGATTCGGGAAGCCTCCGGGATTTCCCAGACCTTGAGTTGAAAAACCCTACCTTTGTCGGTAAAAAACAGGATATTATCCAAGGTCTTGGTATAAAAGATATGGGCTACTGCATCCTCTTCTTTAGTAGTAATACCCGAGACGCCTTTCCCTCCCCTGTTTTGCATTCGGAATGTTCCCGGCTGTTGCCTTTTTATATAACCGTTTTCGGTAATGGTAACAATGGTGGCTTCATCGGCAATAAGGTCCTCTTCTGAGAACTCCCCTACCTTTTGTTTATAAACCCTGGTTTTTCTCTCATCACCGTATTTCTCTTTGATTTTTAAGAGTTCGTCTTTGATGACTTTTAGGATTTTCTCCGGATGTGCCAGTAAGTCCTCCAGGTAAGCAATTAGTTCCCTGACCATTTTTAGCTCATCCTCAATCTTTTGTCTTTCCAAGGCTGCCAGGCGGCGCAGCTGCATGTCCAGGATTGCTTGGGACTGAATTTCGGAAAGTTTAAACTTTGCCATCAAGTTAGTCTTGGCTTCATCTGCGTCCTTACTTTTCTTGATTGTTTCGATCACGGCATCAATATTATCAACAGCGATCTTTAAGCCTTCTAAAACATGCTCGCGCGCCCGGGCTTCTGAAAGTTCAAATTCGCTGCGCCGGCGGACAACAACCTGGCGATGGGTAATAAACTCTTCCAGGATGTGTTTTAAAGGCAGAAGATGGGGTACCCCGTCAACTAAGGCTACTGTGTTGACGTTAAAGACAGACTGCATTGCAGTATGCTTAAAAAGGTTGTTTAGGACTGATTGGGGTTTGGCATCCCTTTTAAGCTCGATTACTACCCTCATTCCCCGGCGGTCGGATTCATCGCGTAAATCGGCTATGCCGTCAAGCTTTTTCTCTTTATGCAGGTCTGCAATGCGCATCACAAGGTTGGCTTTATTGACCTGGTAAGGCAGCTCGGTGATGATAATGTCAAACCTGCCCCCTTTTGTCTCTTCGATCTCTGCTTTGGCGCGCATGACAATCCTTCCCTTGCCGGTGGCATAAGCATTTAAGATTTCAGTGGAATCGTAAATTGAGCCGCCGGTGGGAAAATCCGGGCCTTTGACAAATTGCATGAGGTCCTCGACAGTAGCATCGCTTTCAAATTTGCTATCAGCCAGCTGCTTACTGCTTACTGCTTTGCTATCAGCTGTAGTCGGTAAGCTATTAGCTAATTTGCTTGGATGCTCTATTGTATAAATTAGGGCATCTATGACTTCCCTCAGGTTGTGGGGTGGGATTTGGGTAGCCATTCCGACGGCGATACCTGAGGCGCCGTTTAGCAATAAGTTGGGTATAACAGAGGGTAATACCACCGGTTCTTGTGTAGTTCCGGAATAGTTGTCGATAAAATCAACGGTGTCTTTATGGATATCACGCAAAAGCTCGTCGGCAATAGCAGAAAGCCGGGCCTCGGTATTGTGGTTGATGAAACCATTAGCAATAAAAGAGTGGCAGTCGCTCTCTACTTTAATTGAGTAAACGGGGCAAACCTCACCTTTGTCAACGCTTATAACCTTATCAAAAAGGTAATCGTTCTTAAGGAAATATTCAAAAAGCGGTTGGATATCTTCTCCGGTTTTTTGTAGATATATGGCGGAAACTTGGTTCCCGTTCTGCTCTAAACTGCCGTACCTGTCAAAATTATGTTTAACGATAAATTCTGAATGTCCTACCTGCTGGCGAACATAATCTGAGATAAACGGTATAAAATCAAAGAGCGAATTATCTTTTTTGTAATTTAGAATAATTAGCTCCAGCTTGTCATTTTTTCTCTGGCAGGAAAACCCTATCTGCCGATAGAATTTTAGAATATTTCTCTTTCCTCTAAGGTAAATTTTCCAGATGTCTCTATATGAATCAAAACGCCTGAAAGTATCAATTCCGAAGCGCAGAAGGAGAATTTGCATCTTTCTTAGCAGCTCTTCGCTGGTAGAACAACAGCTCAGCTCTACCATTTTTAAAGAAGATGAAATGGATCCATCACCTTCAAAATAGGCCTTAAGGAATGCAGTAACTACATTTTTAGGGGATCTAAAAATAGTTGAAGGAATATCTTTTGATCTTGATCTGACGGGAGCTAGGCCCAAATTAATCAGGAAGTCAACTGTAAACCTAAAATGACATTCCAGGCGAAAATATGTTTTTTTGCCGTAGGAGCTGGGGGTTTTTTTGAATCTGTGCAGTGTGCTGTCGGGAAAAGTTTTTTTCCAACAGTTTTCAAACTTTTCAACAAATTCCTCATCTATATTGCAGAACTCTATTTTATCTCTGCTTATTGACCCTTCTGACAGCAAAGCTCCGAGAATAAAAGCAAGATCTTCTGTCAGTGTTGAAGGTAATGTTGCAACCCTGGTTCTTCCGGTTCTGGGTTTGGGATAGTAATTCTCTAGGTTGTGTGGTTTCTGCGGCCATAAACTTTCGGTGGATCTATCTAAAACTAAAACATCACCTTTTTCTATCTGCTCAAGCAGTTTCCAGCTAAACTTTGGTTTACCTGATATATCTTGAGTGAGGGTTAGCAAAGGGTGGTTATATGACCCTTGTACCTCGTAACCTTTATAAGTAGTGACGTGAAGTGTAGGGTGACTCCCTGAATCAAACCACTTTGAAGCCCGGTTTACCATTTTATCCTTAGAAAGAATTTGAATATCTATATCTTCCTGGTTTGCGATTTCTTCTATAGGGAGCAACCCATTTTCGGTAATGACTAAAGTGTCGCCAGTTACACAATACCTCATGGCAGCCGGAGAGTCGCCGTCAACCGACCCGAAGTTCCCCTGGCCATCTACCAGCATGTACCTCATAGAAAAATTCTGGGCCATCCGGACCATGGCATCGTAAACCGGGATATCACCGTGCGGGTGGTAATTTTTCAAAACTTCACCGACCACGGCAGCGGACTTTTGGTAACGGCTGGTGTGATGTATTCCTTGCTGGTGCATGGCATAAACAATCCTTCTGTGGACCGGTTTTAAACCGTCGCGGACATCGGGAAGCGCGCGGGAGACGATGACGGACATCGCATAGTCAAGGTACGACCGCTTCATCTCGTCAATAATGGGAGTAATTTCAACCTTACCGATGTTACTCATGAAAAAGCATTAAAAAGGAGCCTTCGCTCTACGCTTATTATAC